>Ga0214545_1004053_pt1 | contig 27613 bp, 8 predicted proteins | sample CNSS4metaG_FD_160064 | JGI IMG/M metagenome (GOLD analysis project Ga0214545, IMG submission 160064) | Root nodule microbial communities from cowpea collected in UCLA plant growth center, Los Angeles, California, USA - CNSS4 | ecosystem: Host-associated > Plants > Roots > Nodule | place: USA... | reverse complement strand
TATATATATATATACTTTATATATATATATATATATATATTTTATATATATATATATATATATATATATATATATATATATATATATATATATCATGTTAAGTACATAAATATTATATTTGTTTCTAAAATAAGCTTTTGATCATTTTGTATTAAAACTATGTTTATTATATTCACTAATTAGTTTCCTAAAAATTCATAAAAATAACACCGTAAAGACCACCGTCCTTGTTTTGTCTTCTCAACCAAAGTAGGTTATTGAAAAGAGAAAAGGTATATAATAATGATAGAACAACTTTTTTTATCAATGCATATAATAATATTGATTGGCTGTCATCGGAAATATAATATACAGAAAAAAATTAATTAAAATATATCATACAATAAAGATTACAGGAAGTTAATCCCGAATGACACTTGTGCAAATAAATGCAATTGCAAACTGATACCAACCATAACAACCTACAGAGAAAGAAACTATGTTGGAACTGCAGAGTGGACACAATAATCTTTGTATGTTTATATCAGAAACAAAACCATAATTGTAGTGCATGCATTTCATTTGTAATTTCAAAGAGTGTAGAGGCATGAACCTATTAGCGAACTAGGTATCCATCCATCACTGAATTCTCCATGGTTTGGTCTATCTAAGAGAATCAAAAACATGGAGGGAAACCAAGATTTGACAGCACTAGAGATTGGTAGGGAAACCAAGTAGTTGGCTCTGGCTTCTTAAAATGCATATGAATTCTCAAATTCTCTTGCTAAAGTAAGGAAGTACACATAAGAAATAGAAACTGCACATGGACTTATATGAACGTTGAACATGAATAGGATCCCAAGGGCAAAAGCAGAATGTAAAACCTCATTTGTTTCGTAAAGGCAAAATAAGTGGTGAATTACGGCATGAATAAGAAATATGAAATTGAAAAAGGAAGTGATGTAGGGAGATGAAATTGAGATGAAAATAAAAGCACATAGATGAAATCAAAAAAGCAATGACGATATTGTAAGAACGATGATGAAATTGAAAGCAGGTGTTTATTACCTGATTTCATGGAGAACGATGAAATCGAAAGAGCCACAACTACTTCGTCTTCCACCTCCTAGAACACGAAATTGAATGACAAAGTAACACTTTCTTTAGTGATTATAAAATCAACACACTTTATTGATAAAATCATCAGATAAAAATGAAAACGAAAGCAAAAAATGATGGAATGAGAGGCACAAACCTTTAGCGCGAGAGGCGGCACTGAGAGAGAGAAAGAGACATTGCAAAAGAAAGAGAGAAAACGTTTTTAGCCAAATTAAAAATTTTGAAAAAAATAAATAAATAAGGTGAGAATACTTTTCTGGGGTTTTTTAAAAAACCCTGGAACTTACTTAGGCTTTCTAAAACCCCTTCTATGTAAACATTTTACCAGAGGTTTTAAAACCTCAACTAGAAAACCCCCAATAGAATTATATATTGATGTAGTGACTATCTTTTACTATTTACAATTTAAATAATTCATATTTTGTACAACAAAATTGCACAAAATTTCAGAAGAAACCTGTTGGCTTATAAATTAAGGGGATTTGTGTTATGAAATTTGAAAAAATTCCATCTTTTTGCAATACTTTTTTAATTCTTTTTACTACCTTTTACTACTTAGAATTTAAATAATCCATATTTTATATATAAAAATTGCTCAAAATTTTACAAAAAACTTGTTGGCCAATACGTAGAGGAGATTGGTTTTCTGAAATTTGAAAAATTTCATATTTTTTCAATACTTTTTAACTTTTTTTACTATCTTTTACTATTTACAATTTAAATAATTCATATTTTAATATAAAAAATATCTCCAAATTTCACGAGAAACTCATTGGGTAATGCTCAGAGGAGATTGGTGTTCTGAAATTTAAAAAATGTAATCTTTTTGTAAAACATTTTTAATTGTTTTTTACTATCTTTTACTATTTACAATTTAAATAATTCATATTTTATATATAAAAATATCTCCAAATTTCACGACAAAACGATTGGCTAATTCTCAAAGGGGATTGGTATTCTAAAATTTGAAATATTTCATCTTTTTGTAAAACGTTTTTAATTTTTTTGTTATTATCTTTTAATAGTTACAATTTTAATTATTCATATTTTATATATAAAAATTGCTCAAAATTTAACACGAAACTTGATAGCAAATACTTAGAGGGGATTGGTGTTCTGAAATTTGAAAAAATTTATCTTTTTGTAACACTTTTTCATTTTTTTACTACCTTTTACTATTTAAAATTTGAATAAATCATATTTTATATATTAAAATATCTCAAAATTTCAAGGGAAATCCATTGGCTAACACTCAAAGGGGATTTTTATTCTGAAATTTGAAAAATTCCACTTTTTTGTAAAACATTTTTAATTGTTTTCACTATGTTTTACTACTTACAATTTAAATAATTCACATTTTGTTTATAACACAAGAAAGTTAATTGCCAATACTCAAAGGGGATAGGTGTTCTGAAATTTGAAAATTTTCATCTTTTTGTGATACTTTTTAAGTTTTTTTACTATCTTTTACTATTTACAAATTAAATAATTCATATTTTATATATAAAAATGCTCCCAATTTCACAAGAAACCCATTGGCTAATGCTCAAAGGGGATTGCGATTCGAAATTTCAAAAATTTCATCTTTTTGTAAAACGCTTTTAATTTTTTTAGTATATTTTACTACTTACAATTTAAATAATTCATATTTTATATATAAAAATTGCTCAAAATTTCACAAGAAACATGTTGGCCAATACTCAGTGAGGATTGATGTTCTGAAATTTGAAAAATTCCCTCTTTTTGTAACACCTTTTAAGTTTGTTTACTATATTTTACTATTTACAATTTTAATAATTCATATTATGTATAAACAAATTGCACAAAATTTCAGACGAAACTCGTTGGCTTATAATCAGAGGGGATTTGTGTTATGAAATTTGAAATATTCCATCTTTTTGTAAGACTTTTTTAGTTTTTTTTACTACGTTTTACTACTTACAATTTAAATAATCCATATTTTATATATAAAAATTGCTCAATATTTCACAAGAAACTTCTTGGCCAATACCTAGAGAAGATTGGTTTTCTGAAATTTGAAATATTTCATCTTTTTTCAATACTTTGTAGGTTTTTTTACTATCTTTTACTATTTACAATTTAAATAATTTATATTTTATATATAAAAAATATCTCCAAATTTCACGCGAAACCCGTTGGGTAATGCCCAGAGGAGATTGGTATTCTGAAATTTGAAAAATTTCATCTTTTTGTAAAACGTTTTTAATTGTTTTTTACTATCTTTTACTATTTATAATTTAAATAATTCATATTTTATATATAAAAATATCTCAAAATTTCACGAGAATACCATTGACTAATTCTCAAAGGGGATTGGTATTCTGAAATTTGAAAACTTTCATCTTGTTGTAAAATGTTTTTTATTTTTTTTACAATCTTTTACTACTTACAATTTAAAGTATTCATATTTTATATATAAAAATTGCTCAAAATTTAACACAAAACTTGATGGCAAATACTTATAGAGGATTGGTGTTCTGAAATTCGAAATTTTTCATCTTTTTGTAACACTTTGTATTTTTTTTTTACTACATTTTACTTTTTAAAATTTAAATAAATCATATTTTATATATAAAAATATCTCAAAAATTCACAGGAAATCCATTGGCTAACACTCAAAGGGTATTTTTGTTCTGAAATTTTAAAAATTCCATTCTTTTGTAAAACACTTTTTATTTTTTTTTTACTATGTTTTACTACTTACAATTTAAATAATTCATATTTTATATATAATACAAGAAACTTATTGGCCAATACTCAAAGGGAATTGGTGTTCTGAAATTTGAAAATTTTCATGTTTTTGTGACACTTTTAAGTTTTTTTACTATCTTTTACTATTTAAAATTTAAATAATTCATTTTTTTATATATAAAAAATGCTCCAAATTTCACAAGAAACTCGTTGGCTAATGCTTAGTGAGGATTGGTGTTTTGAAATTTAAAAAATTACATCATTTTGTAACACTTTTTAAGTTTGTTTACTATCTTTTACTATTTACAATTTAAATAATTCATATTTTCTATAAAATAAATTGCACAAAATGTCAGAGGAAACCCGTTGGCTTATAAATTGAGTGGATTTGTGTTCTGAAATTTGAAAAAATTCCATCTTTTTGTAAGAATTTTTTAATTTTTTTACTACCTTTAACTACTTACAATTCCGTTATTTTTAAGAGAAGTTACTTTGTTAAGGAACTTTGACGTTGAAGTTATTCATATAGGCTGTGGACTATTCGTCCTTGTCCAGTACGTGAACGTGAGCTCTCATACCATGTACACATCAGTTTAGTAGGACGACATGAATAAATTAAGGTTAGATTACCTTAACCACCCATAACGAAAGATAACTACATGTTATGAAGTTTATCCTAATTATCGAGTAATTAAGATTGTTAGACTAAATTCCAATCAGGTAAGGCCAATGAACTCCATTATAAATACACACATTTTATGAAGTATGTCTCTCAAGTTAGTATTCCACAATGAGAGCCTTATACCTTGGACTACTTAAGCTTTAGAGTATCTTTTGCAAGTACACCCCCCTTTTGGAATAGAATGTATTGAGTAAGGCGTCCCTAGAGAGAAGACTTGGAACCGTACAATCTCATCGGAGGCTTCACAACACATATATTTGTTCCTGTAAGAACAATTGGCGCCCACTGTGAGGCCGACAAATATACTGTTACTAGAAGTATGGAAGCTTGTTAAAATTAGAAGATGGTATCCACAAGGAGCAGAGCTGTCGAGGCTAGAGGAGCCGGTCCCTCCATGGACTTGGCCGCTATATTAGAGGCCCAAGCAAAAATGCAACAGGAACTCGCGAACTATAGAAAGAGAAATGTTGAGGAGATGAGGGCCATGAGAGAAGACAACACCAAGCTAAAGAAAAGGGTGGAGACTGTTAAACACAAAGGGATAAACAAGCCTGAATGTGCAAGATCAAAAGTCGCTACTTATGAAACATAGGAAGAGAGTGAGTACAACCCGACTCAACAAACAAAGGGGGCCACTAACAACTCCATAACTACCCATAATAGTTGCCGCCATCCATTTGTTGATGGAATCACGGAAAACCCCTCCCCACGCATTGGAAGGCCTCAATAGTGTTTTACGACTCCATGTATACTAACCAGATAAGCTTATACTCCACCAACGACGCGGTCTTGTGCAAAGCCTTCTCATCCACCCTACGAGGGCCAACCTTGGACTGGTTCGCCAACTTGCCCTCTTTTCCATAGATAACTTTGATGTGCACGAAATCCTTCACCACCTACTTCGAAACTAATCGCCACCATGACATCATATCCTTTTCCCTTCTCAACATAAGGCAAGAGTAGGGTGAATCTTTAAGAGCCTACATCGACCGTTTTGGTGTAGTCGCAATCAAAGTAAATGACTTGGACTCAAAAAGTATCCTACACTACATGATCAATGGCTTGTAGTTGGGACCCTTTGCCGACGAGATATGCATGAACCTCCTCGCTAACATGAACGAGCTAAGGCAATAAGCCGTCAAGTTCATGAGAGTAGAAGACATCAAAAAGTACAAGACCCAAGCGAAAGTTGCAACAACCATAGTGGTGATAATGGAAGTCCATAAAACACCACAGCAAACCCTAGAAGCATATGACAAGGCCAAGCATGACCGTGAGAAAAAAAGCAAGCTTACTACACAAGATATGCCCCCTCAATGCTCCCAAGTCACATATCTCAAAAGAAGCTCTAAAGGGCGACCTCATCCCACCCCTAAGAAAGTTTCGAAGCCCACTTGACGTAGACATGAATAAGTACTACCAATACCACCAGAAAAATGGGCACAATACCGGTGAATGCACAACACTTAGAGATAAAGTTAAGGAACTATTGAGGGTTGGACACCTAAGGGTTGGACACCTAAGTCCAAATAGAGTTGAGTATCGTAGAAAGGACGAGAAAAGAGAAAAGAGACAACCAGACTACCAAGAGGGCCAAAGGGAGTAATGCAGGGGCCATTTAGTTTCTCGAAAGTAATGCAGGGGCTTCCGGAGAATGAAATAGCACTCCCAGTACCTTTAGTGGCCATATCTAATCAAGAGAATAAACAAAAACAGAGAGGATCTCGGAAAACAGTGAAATAGTAACGATTTTTTAATACCCTAGGGATATTTCCACAATGGGTGCTACTGGACTTCACCGGAACAGAGGTTTGAAGGTCAAAACGGGTAGAGGAGGCTCCAATGACGACTATGGAGGTGGCGCAACGACGAACCAGCGACTGCACGACACGCGCCTGAGTGCAGCGAACAGAGATGACGCGCGTGGCGACGGCGCTGCCTACGACACCTGCGGGGTTAGCTATCGCGCGGAGAGGCAGTCCAGATCCGGTGGTTTCCGGATGGAACTGCATCGGTGGACGGCGGCGGACAGCGATGGAGAACTGCAGACAGTGGCGGACAGTGTTGAAATGTTGTTTGACAGTGTTGGGCAGTTCAGAAACGAGGTTCAAAGAACTTGAACAGCCGTGGACAACGGTGGTGACTAACGGCAGTTAACCGCGGACAGCGGTGACGGATGGTGGCGGACCAGATGAGATAGAAACCAGAGCGGGATCGACCCGCTCTGATACCAACTTAAGATTGAGACTTAAAAATATATGAGTAGTGGATAACATGAACACTCTCCCTCTCTTCTATATGTAATGAAGCAAGTACATATGGAATATTAAAAGACTGCTCTAAGATACTAGGCATGATTAGATACAACAGTAGATATGGCAGTAGGTAGTTTCCCACATTCAACACCCTATACATAGGGTTAATGATACAATAGGTAATAATTCTAACAGTATCAAACCAGAATTGATGAGGGTTTTGGGCACTGTTATTTTGGTTTATGGCTCATCACTGTGTCTTGAGGATCCAATTATGTTTGCTTTGTGTTTTATGGCTTGATTGATGAATTAGAGATAAAGAATATGAATGTATTACGAATTGGCATTGATTTTGGGTGTCTTTAGTGCATGTGCAGTGGTGAAACTCTGCAAGTTTCACCCAAGCGACTCCTTCTCGCCTAGGCGAGAGTTGCAGGAGTCCATTCAGTGTTTAGACTCGAGCAATTCGCTCAGGCGACCAAGGTTGGGTTTGGGCGAAATACAGTCTCGCTTAGGTGAGATTGGCTCGCCTAAGCGAGGTCGAGGTTCTAGCTTGGGCGAACAGGCATGGCTTAAGCGAGAGTGGCGCGGAGCCACGTTCTTGTGCACTATTTGGACTGTTTGCTTGGTGTTTCCTAGGCTAAGGAAATTATTTGCATGTGTTTGTGGTGTTGGGCTTGAAGGACTAAGTCTAATAGGGGTCTGGTATGTGCTTGATGGTTGGACGCATGATGGGCATGGAATTGTGTAGTTCCCATCGGCTGCTAAGTGGCGAGGAGTCCTTAGTATGGTGATTACATGCGTCGGGTGCACGATGGGCAAGGAACTGTTATGTTCCCGTCGGCTGCTATTAGGCGAGTAGTCCATAGTATGGTGATTACGTGTGTGCCATGGTCCGAATGATAGAGGCTTGGATGATTTACTACAGACGAGGAGTCTCTAGGGCAGGACTATGAGCAGGACAGGCTCATAGGGTTGGACCACGAATGGGTTAGTTTCGTGGGAGCACAGTGAAGTCCCAAGACCTAGTTCATGTATATGACACATGAAGGACTATGAGATCATGGGTGGGTAATTTGAAAACAAGGAAATACTTAGTCATGTTATTTTTAGGATGTGTGGCATATTTATATATTGTGTATAGCTCACCCTATTTGTGTGTGTGTGGCGATGATTGAATAACTTGTTAACCGAGAGCATACAATTTGACAAGTGAGCCAAGAGATGCTTAGAGGCGGAGTGCAAGGGCTACCTGGACTTTTGAAAGGATTTTTATATTTAGACTTTTGATGTAAAATTTATTATATTGAATTTTGGTGGATTTTGTAATAATGTAATTGCGAACATATGGATTATGTTATATTAAAGTTTTTAATTTCCCACGTTTAGGGAATGGACTTATAATAAATGTGATTTTATTTTCTTATTTTTATTTTATTAATTAAAGCCCGTAATATCCTATCGGGATGTTACAAGAACCTCCTTGTGAACCCAATCGTACCCTGTCCTAGGAGGAAGAAAGTTCTCAGCAGCCTCCTCTGCATGAGTCTCCCTGTGTTCTCTCATGACCTTGACACTCATACCCAAAACCATAGACGTGGAGTTGCTAGACTTCTCTAAAATTTGACTACTATCCCACCCACCACAATCACTAGTATTTGAACCACTAGCCGACATACCTAATAATTACAAGTTCAAACAAACAACTGTAGAAGCACTTGGAAGATCAAAAGAGCTTCAATAGACTATAAAGCACAATAAACATGAAGTGGCAAGGTCGCTCACCATTTATATGCAAGATGAATAACCTTGCAAGTCACCAACGAAGCCCAAACCACAACCAAGCCAACTATGTAATACGTTGCAACTTCATAACTCACCTCTTTTACTGTGCAAACTCTAACAACATGTCAAATTAGTGAAGTAATTGTTGTAGCCTCATTGAACCTCTTTCTCATTAAACTTCTCAAGGTTGGGGGACTACTTATACCCATACAATAGTACAACCAAAGAAAGAAATTTTCTTTGCAAAAATACATGATCATGAACGAACAAGAAAGTCCAGAGTACTCCTCCCAGACCAAAGTCTAGAGTACTCGTGCCAAACCAAAGTCTAAAGTACTCGTCCCAAACCAAAGTCCATAGTACTCGTCCTAGACTAAAATCTAGAGCACTCATCCCATTCTAGAAGCCAGAGTACTCGTCCCACTCTAAAAGCCAGAGTACTCGTCCCACTCTAGAAGCCAGAGTACTCGTCCCACTCCAGAAGCCAGAAAACTCGTCCCACCCCAAAAACTAGAGTACTCGGCCCACCCAAAATAAGAATGCTCGTCCCACATCGAATCAAAGAGCACTCGTCCCAGCGCAACTCATAGCCATCCTAGTATACAGTCTTTAGCATACAAATGCATCAAGACTTGGGGGCTGATTGACCATCCATCCTTGTCCATCATGCAAAAGTAAGCTCCTAAGTTGTGTATACATCGGCCCAGTAGAACAACATGAATAAATTAAGGTTAGATTACCTTAACCACCCATAACAAAAGATAACTATATGTTAGGAAGTTTACCCTAATTATCGAGTAATTAAGACTTTTAGACCAAAGCCCAATCAGCTAAGGCCCATGAACTGCACTATAAATAAGCACATTTTACGAAGTATGTCTTTGAACTTACTATTCCACAACGAGAGCCCAATACCTCAGACTGACTTAAGCTTCAAAGTATCTTTTGCATGTATCCCCCCTTTTGGAACAGAATGTATTGAGTAAGGTGTCCCCAGACAGAAGACTCGGAACCATATGATCTCATTGGAAACACTTAAAAGAGATATTCTTCGAACATGGAACGATCTTAATATGTAATTTTATTTTAGTTAAGTACTCATTTTATTTATTTCATTGATTGTAAGGAGTTATTCTTTTAGGGAAAACAAAAATGTTTTAACTACCAAGTTAAAAATTGGCCTGTGAGGAAAGGCAAAGGTAATGTAGGTTACTTTGAGAGAGAGAGAGAGAGAGAGAGAACATTTTTTCTGTGAGAGCAAAGGCAAGATGGTCTTGTTGCAGGAATTCTAGGTAAGGGGAGCTAAGTTTTTTTTCTTATTGTGTGATTATGTGTGGATAAATATTTGAAGTTTGCATTATGAAATGCTAAAATGTGGTTTAATTGGAGAATTTAAATTTTGGTAGATGAATCTATGGTGGTATTGTAAACTACATTTTTGCGTTAATTTTTTGGTAAGGGGAGTTATCCTTTGTAATTTGGGTTCTCAAGATAGTAATTTGTGGAATAATTTTTTGATAATGATTCTTCTTCTAAAGGAAAAAGAAAGCATAAAATGGAAAGGAAAGGAATGGTAAAAATGTGAAAAGCACACCACTATAAGACTAGGCTAGAAGCCATGGCAACCTTGAAAATGAGTGGATGTGTGGTGCCACTTGAATCAAGATTCAAGATAAGGCTTAAAAGCATTCATTCCCTATGGAGGAAGACTCTCACAATGGTTGATATACAAAGGTGTTTAATTTCTCCATAATGTTCAACCCTTGTACAAGTGTTAGAGGCCCCCTTAAATGGAAGCATCTAGGGCCTCTTAGCAAAAACAAATAAGCTAAAAAGTACTAGCTCTAGTGGTTGAGAGTACTTAGGCATGATGAGAGGACTTAGGTTCAAGTCCTATGCATGCGAAATTGTGTGTTAATTTTTAATTATGTATATTTTTGTTAATGTGATTGATCATCAGGAGTGATAATGTAATCCTAGATTAATAGGAATCATCATGAAACATGATTGGTTGTGCTCTTACTTTATAATTGAAAGACTATTTTTCTACATTTCTGGGTTTCTGCTCAGAAACCACTTGGCGGTGATGAATGCCCGCCAAGCGACGAATCAATTTTGACCGGTTTTCTCGGTTCTGCTATGAACTGCTTGGTGACGATGAACTATCGCTAAGCGGTGCGACACTATTTTAGGACTATTTTGGTGTTTTTTGTGTGAGAGTCATTGTGACTTCTGGAATTGGTTTGTGTAAATCATATAGGATGATTTATTGTTATAAAATTGATGATATTTGTGTATGTGGTGACACTTTGGGAAATCGTCCATGATAAATCATGAACACATTTTAGGATTTTGTAGATGAATGATTTAGAATCCGATTTCCAGAGAGTAAGGGTTAGATGAATATTAAGAACTGAATTGGGGAGGAAGTTCAATAAAGTATATATGAATTAGTGTGTTTTTGGTTCATTTAGCAATTGGATAAATTCTGGAAAGGGACTGAGTTACTCGTAGGTACAGAAAATTGAGATTTTTGCCAGGTGCTGATACACCACCTGGTGGCACCCTACTTGCCATTAGGCAACGAAAGTGTTCAAGCACAGTTTTGTGAAGTTAAATGGTGATGAAATAAGAAGGAATAGTTGTAAGTATGATGTTATGTTTATGTCAATGTGTAGTTGTAGGAATGGTAATTAAAAAAGGGGAAATGATAATTCAAATTAAGATTGCAGGTTCTGGAAGACATGGGTTTCTTTAGGTTTGTACTTTTGGGATGTTGGATAATCATGCATTAGTGGGTTAAGGTACAAATCATAAATTGTGTAGCATGGATTGGAAGGTATTTGAGTGGAATGTGTGATAGTGTTGTAATGTGATATAAGCTGGTTTTGTACTCTGAGATACTGGACTGTGCGTCATTTTCATAAGTTAAATTAAGTCATTAGATAGAAAGCTTGGTAAATCCTATGTCTTGAATAGAGGAATTTACGAATGTGAATTATAAGTAATGGAACCATGTGTGAAGTGACAAGGTACCAAGAATCAGACCTTGATGAATGAGAGTACATTAATACCTTTGGAGGTATTTTGGGATTGTAGGATAATTTATTCTTAAGTGTTAAAAATCAGCAGAATCTCGCTATTGGTGTGGTGCCTGGCGACCTACTAGTGTCCACCAAGCGATGGGATCATTAATGAGATCCCTAGAACGATTTGCACCTTGTAGTGAGGAGTTAACCGCCAGGTGATAGACCTCAAATAGTGGGGCTGAAACTGCTTGGCGCTTGGCGGTGAGATGCTTTCACTAGACGGTTTGCGTAGGATTTTCGCTTGGCGGCACTTAGGTAGCGTTAGGTGATAGCCTTACATGCAGTTACTTTTCTTGCTTGCGTTTTGTGTGTTGTGATGTATGACTTGGACCTAGAGATGCTGGTTGTGTCATGAGTGGATAGGTTCATGGTTGTTGATGAATACATGATGATATGAGTGGGGAGCTTCATATCTCGATGCTCTCGTATAGGGATACGAGAAGGGAGGTTCATAGCTGATGGATCACGTGTGTTGGACTACGGGTAGGGAGGTCCATAGAGTTGGACTACGAGCGGGGAAGTTTGTAGAGGCAGGACTACGAGCAAGGAGGTTCGTAGAGGCAGGACCACGAGCGGGCAGGTTCGTAGAAGCATCATATATCTTGAGTTCATGGTCAATTAATTGTGTGACTTGCAGGTTGAAAAACCTTGGGGTAATAAGGTAATTGGGTGTATCTTGATTTTTATTAACTTATATGTTATTTGTTTAAGAGCTCACCCTTTCTATTTGTGTTTGGTGATGATTGTGTGACTTGTCACATGGGAGCAGATGACATTCCAGGTGATGCATGTGATGCCTAGAGACGGAGAGAGGGCTCGCATGGGATTTCAATTGCATTTATTTACGAGTTTAGTTTTTAGTTAGTTCATTTTGAGAACTTGTAAACGATTATGTTTTAATTAGAATTAGTACTTTTTTTTGCTACGTTGTATAAATTTTAAAAGTTTCCCGCGTTTGGGAATAATAAAGTATGACACTTGATTTTCAATTAATATTGTTTTATTTTATTTTAAGAAATTCCCAATAGGGACGTTACATTGGCTTTAGGTTAAGCAAATCTTTTGAGTTGACAAGTCAACCCAAAGTTAGGGTCAACAAGTCAACTTAAAAATAGTCAAGCAAGCCAACTTAATGGAATTCAAACTAAAGAAAATAAAAGCAAAGGAAGGGATCAAGGAACTCCCTTTCTTCTAAGCATGTGCCATGGGCCATCATCCTTGGTAGGGATCAAGCCTTCATCAACTTCAAAACAATATCACAATTTAATCCTAACAGGTGTATTTAGATCTTTAAAGTGACAGAAAAGCTGAGAAGGATGCAAGAACATGGATTTTTAACTAGACAACACCCACTATTAATGCATAACAAAATCGGATTTGTAGAAAATGTCACTAGCATACCGGAAAAATGCAAATTGCTTTCCTATCTTGTGACTATATTAACATGATGCAAACAAACTCAAAATGCAATAGGAAAGACCAAAACAAGTCCAACTATGCATTCCAAATGTACCATTAATATCCTTAGCTTAGAGATGTACACTGAACTAGTAAATGGATATGCATTTTCAGTTCCAAAAAAATGGAACCTAACTAGCATGCATGAAAACCTAAATTAACCCAATTGGGATGGAATGTGTATGCAAATATGATCTAAAGTAATCTAAAATGATGATGAATGAATGCAAACCATGAACACTGCTAAAACTAGATGAGAACATGCATGAAACCATATGGCACCCGCAAACTAGAACATGACAACACCAATTTTATCCAGTGAAATCAGAATCTCTATACTTTCATGTTTTAACTACAATAGAGACATGCTTTATGCAAAGAGAATAAAATGATTGATGCTAACAAATGTCGACAATTAAGATTCTTAAAACAAAAAAGAAAATATAGATCAGAATCAGAAAACCATAAATGTAGAAACGAAAACAAGTTTAAGAAATCAACACCCATCAACACTGTAAAATAAATATCAAATCAGAAACTACGATTAAACATGGGTTCTTCTGCACTCGAGAAGACATCTCGATAAGATATGCCCACTTTGGGGTCATATAGTTCCCATTAGGAAACAATGATATGTGCAGTTCATGATCCCACTACTTAATACACCATCACAAAAGCACAAACTACACCATAAACTCAAAACAGTAAATGAAATTGAATGAATCAGCAAATAAAAGGTGAAAAGCATAAAAAAGAATTAAAAATGAGCAAGCAAAACTCGTAAACTAAAAATTAGAATTGAAACGGAATTGTATTTCATTATGAACTAGAAAAGCAAACACAACAAGAGTTCTAAAACTTAGAGTGTGATGGAGGATTGAGTTGGTTCATTTTAGATTTTTGAATATGGTGATGAGTTATTTAAGAAAACCTAAAAAAGATCCCCAATGGACATTAAAATAGCAAGCTATTTAGATGTGAATATTCACTTCTAAAGGTTATAGGGAAGGAGAGTAATGGATTGATTCAAGAAACAAAACAAAAGTGGTGAACATAACCTTACAACCGAAGAAAAATAAGAAGAAATAAGCTTTAAAATGGAAAGCAAGAAGACGGAAATGTAGAGCTGTCAAAACGGGTAACCCGACCCAACCCAGCTCAACCCACCACGGGTTGATGATTTAGTGAGCCAACCCAACTCGACTCACTTTTTAGCGAGCCAAAAAAATTCATACCTAGCCCGACCCCCTATGGGTTGGTGGGTTAAACGGGTTGGCTCAAGGGTTGGTTCACGGGTTCACTTAATTAAAAAAATACAATTTTTTATTTATTTTTCAGTCAAAACTAAATTATAATTCTAATTAAAATCTAAATAAACTTTGATACAATCCAAATACAAACCAAAATCAAAAAAATACAAATTATTTATGTGTTGGCTAAAAAAAACAACCTAACATGACCCAAATGTAAAGCCCAACTTAATAAAAAATACTTGTGTGACCCTTTTATCTACGAGTTGGTGAGCCAACCCAGTTCACCACGAGTTCAACCCGGTTCAACACGGGTTCAACCCGGATGAACTGAGTTCTAGATGAGCTGGGTCAAAAATCAACCCGTATTGAAATTTGTAAAAAAATTTCAACCCAACCTGACCCAAACCCGTGGTGAGCCTGGTTGGCTCGCTGGTTCCAACCCATTTGGATAGCTCTTTGAAAATGGCAAGGAAGCACGCCACTCTTAGGTGAGGACTAAAGGGCCAACTCTTTCCTAGAGATGAGTGATAGAGTTGCCACTTTCAAGAAAGATAAGGCAAGGATAGTCTTCACTCCTTGGAGGAGAAAGTCCTCATGGTTTTGTGGTTGAAACAATATAAGTCTTATTTCAAAATGTTCAACCCTTTTATAGGCTTATAGCACCCGTTATATAGATAGTTTTAGGGGCCTCTAGGAAATAAACAAAAGTGCAAAAGGATGACATAGAAAAAACCACACCCTAGATTCTAAAAGCATCTTCTAAAGGTAGCACAAACTAAAATGGTGGTGGGAAACCCTAAGGAGATTTCGGTCCAGCTCTCCAAAAAGACACAAGGAATGTCTTTACAAAAGGCCAAAAGGTGCCAAAGACAAAGGGAGACAAAATGGTACAAGATACTTTCGCTTTATGCTTTTTACTTTATATTTTCCTCTCTCCTCCACCTAAGTTCCACATCATCTCCCTAATCCACTTAGGTTGCGCCACATATCCCATGCTTTCTTATCCTAATTAAACCTACAAAACACATAAACATGTATTAACATGTTGGATTAAGTCAAGTCAACTTTAGTCAGCAAGTCAAACCTAGTCAAAGGTCAACAAGTCAACTAAGGTTAAGTCAACTAAGTCAATTAAGGGAAATCACAATAATGAAATGAAAAACAAAGATAAAGATGAAGGACTAGAAGTCTTCCCTCTAGACTTGCTCCTTTTGATCTTTCTTGGGAAAGCTTCCTTGGCATCTTGTGTTGTCAAGCCTTCATCAGAGTGGTGCAAGGAATTTCACTCAGAACAGTCCCGACAAGTGGTTGAACCAAGTAGAGCTACCTTGCACACTGGAGGAGACTCAAACCCGTCAGCAACTTTGTGCTCATCATAATGTGAGAAACCCTGTATACAAAGACTCTCTCTAACACTAGAAAACTCAAAACCTAGCTCCCTCTAGAAAATTGAAAAATCCCCACTACAACACTCTAGTTATCACATATATACAAGGGAAAAACTAGAACCCACACTCGACCTAACCCTTTTTCTTCTCAACCTGAATTCGAACCTGAGGGAACTTTGTACTCATTGCGCCCTTGATCTGGCTAGATCTTCTCCTTCATTAGTTCATCATGCCACACCTCCATCTAATCCTTGTGTTCTCTAAATCTTCTCCCTCCATCATGCATCAACATTGTATCTCTTCCACAGATCAGGATTTGGTTTTTGTGGATCAAGGTTTGCAGCATTAGGGCTCCCCTTCATGATGGATCAAAATGGACTAGCCATGATGATGAAGACCCTTTAGGCCCACATCATGCTCAAGGCCCAACCCATGGCCCACATGCATCTTAAGCCCAAAGTCTAATAAAAGGCCAAATAACAATGAGCATTCTAAAGAAGATCCAAGGGCTTTCCTCAAAATAGCCACACTTCTCATGGGCTTCAATTACTCTTTTCATGGGCCTAGGAAGATGTGAAAATATGAAGAGATTGCATGATTTATTATTAGAATAGCCTTTTAAATTGGGCCCACTATTTAGGCCTTGCTTTCATAAATAGTAGGCTAAATAAACTTGTTCATTGGATTTTAATTGGGCTAATCCAAGCCCAATAAGGAGTCTTGGCCGAGAAACCCCATTTACCACAAGGGAGGTACGACTTTAGCTTGCAAAGGAGTGCCTTTCCACTTGTCACACATCCAAGCCATCATGAGTATCTAAGGGCCGAGAGAGAGACTTCTTCTCCAAGACTTGCATTTCATTTCTAAACGCATTTCATGTGCATGTTCATTAGTGACCTTCTCTTCTATAAAAGAGAGTCCTATTGCACTTTGTAGAGTTTACTCTTGAAATTTCTAATAGAATGCTTGTCTTGAGATCACTCAACTCTTCCATTATTCTTTAGAGCACCTAAGCTAAAGGTTTACAACATTTCCTCTAGCCACCTTCCACTAGTCTAGATTCTAGTCTAGTTCTCCTTTCACCACTCCAAATTTCATTTCTACAAGAGCCTTAAACACTTGTCTCCATTCCATTTTCGCTGCCTATGGAGTTTCTACCAACCACCACACGTTGGAGCTCCATCACACGTTTTAATGAAAGGTTGATTTGTAATAAGTGAAAATTGAGTCAAGGGTTCAAAATTCAATTCAACAAAAAGAAAGGCTTCCTATCAACTTATTTTATTAAAAAGGGATTTCTAAAAAGAACAAAACTAAGTACATCAAAAAAGTATTAAAACCAACACTTTTTTCCATATTTTTCTGAAAAGTATATTTTTCTAAACAACTAACAAAAACTAATTTATTAAAGAAAACACAGATTTATTTAAACTAAAACAAAGTTTTTAGAATGGAAAAACTAAGAAAAATAGGCAAGTATGGGTGGAAGAACCATTTGGGATTGAATGGTTTAATTAGGCAATTGAGTTTTCTTTAATACTGAATTCATATGTGTGCTCAACAGCGAATGACTTTATGGTTATATATCAATGGTAAATATGATAATATTTTAATGGCATGAAAAGTGTTACCAGGTTGTTAATCTCTTGGGAAAATTGATGTTTTATTAATTTTGGTTCAAAAGTAAGTGTAGAGTTTTAGTGTTGAATTATGGTTGCATAATTTTGAGCATTGAGTGCGTTATACAAAGTGCCATGGTTGAGTGGGTGCATAATTATTCGTTAACATGTGCGAGTTTGTTTGTGTTTAGATTAGTTTACTTAGATGAATGAATTATGTGTAGGGATTTGTGTTGTCCTTAAAATGGTGCAATGAAAAGGTAATAATTGGAATTTTATGCAGGGTTAAGTGCAGTTAAATTATGAAAAATGTTGAAGTTTGTAGTTCAAGTTTGTATGCTTGAGAGTTCTTAAAAATAGGTTTTCATTTGCCATAAACTTCTGTTTTTTCGTATTTCTATAAGTGTTTGGTCGTTGGCAAAAGGGTTGGTTGTTGGACGAGTCTGTTTTAAAAGCCACAAGGGTCGTTAGGTGACTGGCATGCTCGTTGAAAAAAAAAGTGAGCCAATGTAGTCGTTGGGCGATTAATGTCACTTGGTAACTGGGTTTTTTGTGTTAATGCATGTTTTGCGTGTTTTGAGTAGCAGGTTGCTTGCTTTGTGTGTTTGGTTTGTTTTGCATGTGATTTTAGGTTTTGTGGTGATGGTGCATGTATGAAGTGATGTGCTAAGTCATTTTATGATGAGTTGAGGTTGGTTGATTATGTGATGATGTATAAGCATATATGTATGTATGTATGTATGTGGTGATGTTATATGGATTCTCTTGTAATCGTAAAGCCAGAATGGTTCTTTTACCTAAAGGGCTTTGGTTAGTCGAGTAAAATATTTTCTTACAGACATATGGCTTTGTCATGAGCTTAGCAAGAGTGCTTTTACCTAAGGCTTTGTGAGTAGGTAGAGTTGTTGCTTGTAAGTCCAATGGAAAGCAGGGAAAATGCCCTTTCTAGGAGGTGTTGGTGCACATGGAAGGTAAATGATTGGTTATGAGTGAATGTCATACTGTGTGATATTACTTGGTGGTAATATGAATTGGTTGTGTTATGAAAATATGTGATCATCCTAGGTGAGTTCTATGTTAGCATTATATTGTTATGTGATGTTTTTTTTTTTTGTTAGTTGCATGTTGGTGGTTGTGATTTCCACATGTGATTATTGTATAACTTCTATTATAAGGGAGCAGATGTTGATGCAGATGTTGTTGATGATGCATATGTGTGAGGAGACGTGTTGGGAAAACTTTGGGAGGTTTTGGAAAGCTTTTGAAAAGTCTTTTTGTTTCTTTTAGAATGACATTTTCTTTGAAAATTGTTAAGTTTAAACACTTGTGATGGAAACCTTTATGGTTGTTTTGGATATTTTGTAAGGTTTTTATTTGAATGAACTTTGACAAATGTTTAAGAAATAGAGTTTTGAAATTTTCTTATTTGTTAGGATGGTATCAAAATATTTTGTTTGGCGATTTATAATTTACACATGGCATCTTGAAAAGAAGTTACATTTGCTAGCAGTTGAAGGAGATAGACAATGAAATCCTTGATCTAAAAGCCAAAGGAAAGCAACTGGAAGATCGTTGGTATTCCTTTGAAACCAAAGAGAAAACTTGGTTGGAGATAGAAGAAAACTTAAAGAATTAAATATCTTCCTCGTATGGACATGGATTTGAATTAGCCTTGGAGCAAGTGTGTGTCTTATGCCCTGGCACAGACATCTCAATTGTTGATCTTAGTAAGTCTATCGTGGATGGGAGATTTGTAAAGGATTGAGAAATTTTCTTGGTGATGATGTAATTCCAAACAATTTCTTTTCTTTATGTATTTAAACTTTGCTTTGAAATATTTTAGTATATGTCGGTCTCTGTTTGCCCTAATGAAACACTTTACCATGTGTCACTCTTTATCCGACCTAATGCACCTTTTAAACTTTATTTCTGTATGATATGCCCCTTGTGTTGTTGTATTTACACTTCATCTTTGTCTAACCTATTATGCGCGAAGCATCTTGGATAAATGATGAGGCCTTGACTATGGATTTGAGAAGGGTGACAAGGAGCATGCAGCAAAGCATCTTTGTTTTGTAAGTATTGAAATGGTTGAAATACCAAGAAGGGGGGTTGAATTGACTAGTTAAAAAATATGGTGACTTTAAAAAGCCTAAAATAGTTTTCAATTGAATCAAATCAACCACCAATCGATTAAAAATAGAGATAGCCAATTGATTTCATTAAACAAATATAGTACTGATAGTATCAATAGATTAAATCACAAAAACAGTCGATTGAAAAACTGAGAAAAATGCAGAAATGCGAATTTTTCATTTAGGTCAGGAACAATATGAAAGATCAATCAAGATAGGTTCAAATGACTTAGACAAACATGAGCAATGTTATAGATAATGCCAAATCACACGAGAATGTCAAAAAGATTATTCAAATCAAAATTCTTTAAACTTTAAAATATAATACAAGTGAGAATGGTTAGAGAGAAGAGAAATGCACAAGATTTTTATACTAGTTCACTCAAACCTGAGTTATATCCAGTTAGTCAAGGCAACCCGAGGCTTACTTTGCACTATTTCAAAAGATTTACAAATTTCACAACATTACACTTTCAAAATATGCAAGAACACCACACAATGACTCTTCAATCACACAAGAATCAAACCAGCACAACAAGACACCTCTTGCAGACCTGGAAAACCACCATGCACAACCTAAAAGATTGAGAAAGATCAAACCTTAGTGGTAGCACAACCTTGCCTACCAAAACCACCTTCTCCAATCTTCAAACACAAAAGCAAAATACTTCAAGAATGTTCTAAGATCAATCTTCAACAGTTGCACACTGTATGATCACGAAAGAGAGAGAGTACCTTCATCAAATCTTCAAGCACCAAATCATCCAGGCTATTTGTGCCAATGTGTTTTGCAAATATAGGTCGCCCAATGGTGAGGAGTTTCCGCCCACAAAAACAAAGTAAGAATATTCAGTCATAACTTGAGAAGCATCAAGGACTATAATGTGAGAACTTGAGGGAGTTAAAACTTCGACAACACGTTTAACTTTGGCTTATCGTGTATGTTGCATTAGGAATAAATTATCATATACTATTTCCATTAGTAATAGTTTGTCATATACTATTTCCCTAATCCTATTTATAAATGTCATTGGTGAGTAATTAGTAGCAACCTCTCTTTCTATAAATAGGAGGCTTTGCTTGTATCATTTCCAGATTTGGATTAATAAGAAAAGAAACTCTACAGAACTTGAAAGTGCATTGTTCTCTCTTGATCACAAGTTTCATCTTGGGTGTGACCTTCAAGTGGCGACTTTTTCCCCTTACTCATCTTAGACCATCTACAAGTGGCATGGTAACACTCCATCTCTAGCACCATCAACTCATGTCTTTCATTCTTCCATTCGCACAAAAATGCTTTAACCAAATAAGTCACCTTTCTCTTGTTTCAATTCTGGTTTTGTTTATGTGAGTCTGTTCATACTGTGTTTTTTGATATCCAATTGTGGCAGAAACTTATATCAACTGGTTTGATGAACTACTTCTCGACCATTATTTAGATGATTGAAGCTAAAATGCTAATTTAGGCCTGAAGAGTTATACAATCCCTAAATCATGTAGAGGTTTTACTCTAAACTAGTGAACCAACCCTCAACCGAGTTGAGGTGTCGATTTAACTAGCATATCGACCTTTAGCCGTGATAAGGTGTAAATTTAAACTGGCGTACAAGCTCTCAATTGTGTTGAGGTGTCAATGAAAGCTAGCGTACTAGCCCTCAACCATGCTGAGGTGTCATTTAAACCTACGTACCACATGTTAGATGAGTCATGTGTTAATTTAAACTGGTGCACCAACCAAGTTGAGGTGTCGATTTAAATTGTCATACCAAGTCTCAACTAAGTTGAGGTATCAATTTAAACTAACACACCAGCCCTCAGCCTAGTTAAGTTGTTGATTTAAACTAGCGTACCAGCTATAAGTTGAGATTAGGTATCAATTTAAACTAGCAATGCAACCCTCAACCGAATTGAGGTGTCGATTTAAATTGACGTACTAGCCCTTTTGTCATACTGAGTTTGATTTAAAAGATAAAAGGAAACAAGGAAAAAATATAATTGATTTAGAAGGTAAAAGGAAATAAGGAAAAAGTATAATAATATAACAACAAACATGTTATTTTATAGAATGTTGACCTCGTGAAAAAACTCTTTTTTGAATGAAATAAAGTGTTGGGAGTCTTTTTAGTATTTTTGTGGTACTTTTGGGAAGATGGAGAGCAAAAGGTAGATTCATTGTATCCTCGTCACCAACCACCATCAAATTTGCACCTTCAACACACTTGGAAAAAACATGAACACAAAAACCATGATGGAGGTGGAAAACCTAACAAAGAAGATATATATATATATATATATATATATATATATATATATATATATATATATATATATATATAGAGAGAGAGAGAGAGAGAGAGAGAGAGAGAGAAAGAGAGAAAGAGGAGATGCCACGTGTTAGCCTATCAATGGACAATCAAAACTGGTCAAAGTTGGTCAAGCAATCAATTTTGGTACAAATTTGTTTAATATTGCAAAAATGGTCAAACAAGAGGGGCAGAATTGGAAATTAGAAAGAAATTAAGTTTCTAAATAATGAATTAAATATTTTTAATTAATTATCTTTATTATACCTCAAATTATCAATAGAGAAAATCTTTCAAATATTTTTAGAAACTGATAAAATCTATTAATTATTTGAAAGATATTATATCAAAAGATGAAAGATTTCAGCAACAGAAAAAATAAAGTTCAAGTCCAATCAAGACCTATATAAAGAGACCTAAGGGAGCATAAGAAGACACTTAGCAACTCTCTGGTTTTGGTAGCTATTATCCACCACATCTCTTGTTTTTCCATCTTTATATTTTTTCTCTCATTCATCATTTATCATGTATTCCATCCAATCCATGGAGGACTAAGCTCTTAAGGTTGGTTCCACTATAATTTCATTATGGATTCTGAGGTTAAATTAAAAAAAATTCTTTGTTCTTTTGATTATTGGTGTGGTTTTCATTTATTTATGTCATTTGCTTCTTAATCGAATAGAAAATAATGATTTTAAATCTACATGAATGCAATCATATGAGTTGAAGGATTTTTAAATTCAATTGAGACTTTACTTTGATTTTATTAGAAACTTTCATGTGATTAAATAAGTTTTTACCAATAATTGAGACTTTACTTTGATTAAAGGTAATCACCTTAACTAAAATTAGTCAAGACTTTACTCTGATTAAAAGTTTTTTTCTATTTGGTGAGGAAACAAAGGAATAAACATGATTAGGCATAGTAAAATTTAATGGAGACTTTACTTTGGTTGAATTTACTGTGGATAATCTAAAAGTTCTCACTTTTAATTGAGTTTGTACGTTGATTAAAAGTGAGAACACCAACAAATGAATTGAGACTTTACATTGATTGATTTGTAAATCTACAACAATAATTAATTTAACAATAATCTTTAGATAATCGATGATGAATCTATTTTGAAAGTAGTAAATGTAACACCCCCGGATCCTCTTGGGCTTACCAGGCATCCCACCTGCCACCCTCAAACCGGTTGTGTTAGGTCCGCAGCCCAATACACCCCAACCCATCACCTCTAGCACCAACTAGCAGGTGGGTTGTTCCCAGGGAGGATCGAACCCCAAACCTGAGCTTTAACACCCCTCAATGACTGAGAGATGCCACCAGTTGTGCTTGTTCTCCAAACCACAACATGTAAACATCAACATATAACCACAAAGTAATATCAAACGGTATGACATTCTCTCATAACCAACCGATCTACCTTTCCTATGCAACAACACCTCTTGGAAAGGGTCTTTCCCCTACTTTCCATTGACTTACAAGAAATAACTCTACTCACTCGACAAAGCCTTGGGTAAGAGCATTCTTGCTAAGCTCATGACAAAGCCTTATGGCTGAAAGAAACCATGTAACCCTGACCCAACAAAGCCCTCTAGGTAAAAGAACCATTTTGGCTTTATAATTATCAGAGAATCCATATTGTTCCATCACATAGGTACACACAAGTATATCATACCTTATCTTGTCACAAGGTCAAACATACCTCAACTCATCATGCAATTACATCATATCATGTTACATATATATGCACATAATAACATCACCATGTGAGTAACCCAATATCATCATCATATCATGTCATACATTCATCACAAAATATTGCATCATCCATAATATGCATGTACTACCGCCTATGTACCTACAATATCATTCAAACCAAGCACAATAGTAAAACCAAACAAAAATGCTCAGCGCCATTTGCTTGTAAAATCTATCTCTCGCCGCTAGAAACCCAACGCTTAGTGCCCAACGCCTCGTAAAGCACACCGCTCAGTGCTAAGGACCAACTCTTAGCGCCCTATGTTGTGCTAACACATGTCCAAAATACAAAAAATAACGTAAACCACATGTTTTAGTCTTTTCAAAAGCACTTGAACAAAAAGAATTACCAAAAGTTCAATCACCATGCATAAAACTTCACAGTACTCTATTCCTTACCTTTCTACCAAAAGTTACAACATCACCAATTCAAGCAAGCACTAACATTCAACCAATCATTGACACAACCTCATTAATTCTTATTAACCCTAGAAAATTTTACTACACCAAATATCCAAAATAAATTGTACACATTGGAACCATATTCACTCCATAAACTTTTATCCAAAACCCAAATTTAACCCACCATGCCAACTCCAACATGAAACCATAATGTTCATCATAACAAGGATACATCCCCAATTGTTGTTACACCATGAATTTCCCATGTGCTCAAGAACAGAAAAAAAAAACCCAATGAGTCCATATCACCAAACCTTCAAATTACCAAAGAATTTTCCATATGCCAAAAGTTAAAACAATTTTATCCCATACAAACCTTTCTCCTCTACCTTTCTAACGATAAATTCAGCCCATCAAATCCTTTTAGAAAGAATATATATTCCAATCAAGTTACCTCCAAATGCTCTACACTTCTCAAAGATTTAAATAGATAAATCCAAGAACCAATTATCAAATCATACCCATCTTCAACACTAATTAACACTCCAAAGAAAAAAAAATCCATTTACATCCATTGGTCTAATCTCAGATAAATTGACACAATAACCAAATGAATATCAAATATCACTAAACCTCGCATTAATTCATCTGTAAAAAAAAATTAAATTTAACATTTTAACCCACTATCAAACCACAAAATTTCCATCCATACAAAAAACATGAAAACTTTGCTGCCCTTACAATTCCATATTTCAAAACACATAAAACTCAATGCATGACCACAAAAATAATGAGAACAAGACTCGGTACCCCTTACTTGAAATTTCTGCAACAAGACCACTCAATACATCAACCATACACATAACAACCATTACTATAATGTACACACAATGAATACATTTAGAAAATAAATTATAAACATGCCAGAATAAATTATCAATAATTAATAAATATAAGGTACAACAAAGACACACATAATCACTTCAAAAATAATTATAAAAACAATATTTAAATATAAAGGGTCCAAATGCACACATTTAGAATTAAATCCCTGACCACTAACCCATGACAAGGCTCTAACCAACTATGCTACAATTCAATTCTTTATAATTGTTTGTTTATTAATTTAGCATTGTCTCACGTCAAATTACCACCTTTGAAATAATAATTATTTTTCCTGGTCTTACAACAATAATGAGTTAGGTTCGAGTAGAAGAATCTCGAAGTGGATGGACGGGTTTTAGCAACCTTTCTACCTTAGGGAGGCTCAAGGTTGGACGGTTGTGTATTGTCTAGGATTTGGTCAAATAGGAATAAAAAAAGTACATTAGTGTGTCAAAAGTCTAACCTATCATCCCACTCTTATTTGATGGGCCAGAGACCAACATCCCAAGATTGAATGGTCTATTGGGCAAGAGATCAACCAATTTGTTTATTAGGCTAGGGACCAACAACTCAACACCGAATTATTTATTGGGCCAGAGATCAACTTACATGTCTATGGGGGCAGAAATCTTTGATTGATGTTGATTAAAATGGGATTCAAGATTTCTAACCAAGATTTGAGGAAATTATGAAGTCGTTTATATTATCTTTGTATGATTTATATTGTATTATATGCATGTCCCGTAAGCATAGGATTTGTGAATAAAACATTATCTTCCAATCTTGAAGATATAGATTTTGTAACCGAAATGCTTATATGTAGAAAAAAAAAAGAGCCAAGACTAAGATATTTGAATTTTCTAGCTTGTTAACTTTGAATCAGATTATTGATTCTTTATTTATTCCCCGATTTAGGATACTTAAATTTTGCTCGAATATATATTTTAATTTATTTAAATATTTTCAGTTATTAAACTATTAAAATAGAAGGACGCAAAAATAATAGGTTGTGGAAGGAGAGCACGACTTCTTTAAAAATGTTGAAGTCGTACTGATGAAAGGTGATTTGTGTGAAGATTAAGTTTAATTAATCACACGCAAATCAAACTGAAGTCGTCATAAGGTTAAAAAGTTTGTTGAACTGAAGTTCTACCACTAGTTAACAACTTCTGTCTAAATATTAGTTACACTGAAGTCATGTTTGGTGTTTGTGACTTCAACCTAAAATCAATTTACATTGAAGTCGTGCCATGGCTTGGCTATTTCTGTCTAAATATAATTGAACTGATGTCTAAAAATAATTGTACTGAAGTCATGCTTTGGGTTGATGACTTCAAAGTTAATGATGTTGAGAAGAAATCATTACACATGTTGGCAACTTTGGTTTTAAATTCATTGATTACCTTATCTTGTCTTTCAGAAAGTGAAACTTCCAACTTTTTGTTACATCAACTGATGCCATATTCTAGTTAAATATATTAGATAGATCATGTATAACTAACATTTCATTTTTATTGAAAGATTAATGAAATTGGAAACCAAATTCTTAAAAAATAATTTAAAATTTCCTGAAATTTTATATGTATATTTTTTATTTTTAAGATATTTATTTTAATAACATTAAATTTTTTCTAATTTTTTGTTTATTTTAAAACTATTTTTTAAATAATTTGATCACTAATTTTTTTAAATATTTTTAGTTTTTATGTATTTTATTTCAAATAAGTTTTGTTATTAAATTTGATGTGATTTTATTGCTATTATTATGTTAAACAATTTTATATAATCATATTTTAGTAATAATTAAGAATCACATATAAATTTAATAATAAAAATTAGTTAAAAATTTTTACATAAAGATTTTAAAAAAATATTAATGAAAAGTTATAAAAGAATATTTTAACATATAAAATATTTAAAAAAATATTTTATTAAATAAACACATCAAACTTAAAAAATATGATTATATAAAAATTTAGAAGACTATAAAAAATTAAGAAACACTCATTTGGACGTAGATATAATGATTGACAAAGCAACCTAAACACCTGAAGGCAATCCTAATATTTTTGGGTGCAGTTGTGCAAGCGCAACATTTAAAAGATAGAGAACATCCATGTGAACTCATCAAAGGGTAACCTCACATGCAATTGAACGAAGTGGCACATATACATATAGAAAAACTACTCAGTGTACTACTCTTGACCATGGCAAATGTTTTCCACGGTACTCAACCTCTCTAACGATACTATGTTTGATGACGCACCCCTCTAAAAAATGTAATACTTTGCAGCCTCAAATTCAATATCCTAGACCACCTATACAATGAAAATTACCCTCTAACTAATGGATCTACCCATTCATACCTTCCCTTACATAGCAAATTGTTGTCAGCCTGTTCCTCTATAGGGTCCTTGTAACATCCCGTCAGGATATTACGGATTTATAAATAATTAAATGGAATAAATAAGACAGCGCGATTAATAATACCTCATTTTCCCAAAATGCGGGAAAATTTAAAACTTTATTAAATGAGCAGATAAATTTTAGAACGTCCATTACATAATTAAAACCACAATGTTATCAAGTCACCCATCCGGGTTTACAAAAGTTTCCAAAACAAAGCAATACAAGTAAAAGTTCCCCAAGTCAATCCCCTCTCCGCGACTAAGCTGCACCAGAGCCACCTGCATCACCAACATCTGCTCCCGTGTACCGCGTACACGATCATCGCCACACACACGTAGATAGGGTGAGCTTAGCAGATAAAATCACATATATACA
>Ga0214545_1004050_pt1 | contig 27616 bp, 15 predicted proteins | sample CNSS4metaG_FD_160064 | JGI IMG/M metagenome (GOLD analysis project Ga0214545, IMG submission 160064) | Root nodule microbial communities from cowpea collected in UCLA plant growth center, Los Angeles, California, USA - CNSS4 | ecosystem: Host-associated > Plants > Roots > Nodule | place: USA... | reverse complement strand
TGGGGACCAAGGTTCTATGTCACACCCAAGGACCGCCCATATATGTATCAATATTATCATTAAAATCACGATTTAAATTATAAAATGGTAAGATTCTACAATCTTACACATTATTTTTTTATTTAGACTTCACATATAATGGTGACACATTAAAATAATTATAATAATGGCTTAAATACCTTTTTGTCCTCATTTTCGTAGTGTTTGTTGCGGATGGTCTTCATTTTCACAGAATGTTTAAAATGGTCTTCATTTTTACCGAATGTTTATAATGGTCCTTATTTTCGCAATTCGTGTTTTATTTGGTCCTTTTCTATAACGCCGTTTAAATCATTAACGGAACATTGTACAGGTGGCACGGTTTGTATTAGGGTGTGTTACGTGTATTGTACAGGTGGCTAATTAACCTTAATTTTTCAATTTAGGGGAAATTTTGCAATTAGGGAAATTTCTTTATCTTCGTCTTTGCTGATTTGTGTGTTATCCTTTCTCAACTCCCACTCTTCCAACCTTCTTTTTTTTCTTGGGTCTTCTTGATAAGATTCTCTTATGTGGTGGATGGACGTCAGGGTAGGGAGTTCTTTCCCATAAGACTTCACCATTGACTGGAAAGATGATGGATTGAAATATTTTTTCATAGGTGGATCTCCTGAAACAGATTGGTATGAAGTCCTCAGCATTGACATTGATGAAATTCATTGTTGCAATAGCATGGCAGCAAGGGATAGCAGTCAGAAGCCATTTCCTACAGCTGCAATGTTGAGCATCCACATTCACTGTGTACTTATCTCCAACCATGGATATGTGCCTCAGTTCAAATATCTTTTCTCCTGACCAGCTGCAAATATCATTACACATATCAGTACACGAATAAGTTAATTGTGTTAAAAAAAGACAAAAACCTAACCTTGGATCCAATATTTGGTTAACTCCTTTTCCTTATGTAGTCTGTCAAGTATCTCTGGGCAAATGTTTTCTTCAAAAGTTGTAACATTTTTTCTCTTGGTGACCCACATTTCCATTAAATAAACTCTGATTTCCTCGAGCATGGTGATTATGGGTTTGCCTCTTGCATCCACTATGACACTATTAAAAGCTTCACTCATATTGTTGACAATTGTGTCGCATATGGCTCGACCACTAAATCTAGACTTGGACCAGAACCTGCATAAATAATAGCATCAGTATTGATATCAGGTATTTGTACAGAAATCAGGTATTTGTATAGAAATCAGGTATTTGTACAGTAGAGATACCTTGGAGGTATATCAATAAGGTATCTGTAAGCATCAATATTTAACTCTTTAATTGTTAACATCACTCTTTCCCAAACTGCTGGGTGTGTGCTCCTAGCAGCCTATCTTTAATTTTTGGCCAGAGAATCTTTTTCTGAAATTTGCATACACATGCCTCATGCAAAACCTGTGCTCAGCAGTGGGTAATAGGTCCTGAATGGCAGACACTAATCCCTGTGCAATGATAAGATTATTAGTACTTACAACATTAAAAAAAATTAATAAATTGAACATATATTAAACATACCTTTTGTTGGTCAGACATAAGGTCATTGTCCTACACACGTCAATACCTCCAAGATCACCAATAAGCAATTCCAAGAACCATGTCCAAGTTTCTTTATTTTCAACTTCCACAACAGCATACGCTAAGGGCAGTAACTGATCATTAGCATCTCTACCCACAACACTCAACAACTCACCTCCGTATTTTCCTTTTAAAAAACAACCATCCAAACCTATGATGGGTCTACGGAAGACAAAGGAATCTTTACATGCTTTTAAACAGGAGTAAAACCTCTGAAAAATTGCTTCATCATTATCATTTTTCACTTTGATTTTTATAGTTGATCCAGGATTACATTTTAGTAATTCATGTGCATATTCGTAGATTCTTTTATATTGCTCTTTAAATGACCCATCTACTATATCTGCAGCCATTGCCCTTGCTTTACGAGCTGTTGATATTGACACATGTGTATTCCATTTTCTTAAAGCCCTTTGTCTTACGTCATTTATCTTTAGCTTTGGATTCTCTATTAGAGTTTGGTCCAAGGTTTCACTAAGCCACTTTGCTTTAATGATATTAATCTTGAACTCCTTGCTACAAGAATGAACATCAAGTAGTTTCCTTAATTGCCAAATCTTACGGCTACGAACATAGGAACAATATGCGGACCATTGACATTTATTTTGTGCACCTAAACAACCAACCCTAACTCGCTTACTATCATTTTTCAAGAATTTCAGATTTCTCCCTGCATGAATAACATAAGCCCTAATGGCATCCTTGAAGTGGTTGTTGTTTAGAAAAATAGTTCCTACTTCCCATTTTTAATCCGCTATACTTTTTGGCATTACAAATGTTTGGAATGGACCACATCTTGTCCTTTCATCATTGTTTTCTTCATCCCCAACTGTTTCACTCTCGCTATTTGGCCCACTAAGTAATTCTTCTGAATGCCATTCATCATCAGATAACTCGATTAAATGACATGCTCTATTTTCAAATTTACCTCTGCTAGAATCATCACTTTCAGGCATAGTTTCCACTTCAATTTCACCTTCCACTTCAACATCACTATTCAGACCACTGGCATCCCCAATCTCTACTTCAGCAGCCTCTTCATGGGCCTCTACTTCACCACCGTGGTGGACAATAACATTGAACCTATCATCACTCATTGCCCTAAAGTAAATTAAACAGATAAAAAAGATGTATTATTAAGCCTACTTTAACGCAATGGGGGACCACTGCTACAATCAATTACAAATAAAATAATGGGAACCATTACACCAACATCGACAACCGACAAACAAACCAACTAAAATAATACCCCACTGAACCCCACCTACAGACACAAACTACACAAAATCATGGAAGTAATTTAGAAACCATGCAGAACATCACAACAATCGAAAGACAAACAAACCCAAAAATAGAATTACGAAAATCCTAACCCACGAGCAAACACAACCCAGAAAACCCTGAACCCACTTACCTCGTTGATGATGATCAACTAGAAAATTGAAATGAAGAGTGCAACTGCAATCCAATGATGAAATGGCAAGTATTAGCTGCTTCCTCTGCAAATCTGAACTCAAGAAAGACGAAAATAAAGAAATTTCCCTAATTGCAAAATTTCCCCTAAATTGAAAAATTAACGTTAATTAGTCACCTATACACGTAACACATCCTAATACAAACCGTGCCACCTGTACAATGTTCCGTTAATGATTTAAACGGCATTACAGAAAAGGACCAAATAAAACACGAATTGCGAAAATGAGGATCATTCTAAACATTCGGTAAAAATGAGGACCATTTTAAACATTTTGTGAAAATGAGGATCATCCACAACAAACACTACGAAAATGAGGACCAAAAAGGTATTTAAGCCTATAATAATCTATAATTGTAAAGTTGTGTCGTTTTTTTAGTTAAACATTTCATCACGTGTTTACATTTTTGGGTAAATAGTTCTATTTTAAATAAAATTTAAAATCTAATTAAAAGTTAATATAATTAAAATTCCACAGACCTAAAGTAATAACACGCAATTAAAAATCAATGGAACTAACTTCAAATTTGTTTACGGCTACAAAACTTATTTATTTCATTTGTTTTCTTGACGAATGGGTTTTACTTAAAACAAAATTTATACCTAATTAAAAATTAAAGACATTTTTTTTCTATGTCCTTCGTCTTCTTATTTAATTGAGTTCTATTTAAAATAATATATATACTATACCTTTTAAAAGAATAAAATGTACACGGTTTCGTAAATACTTCCCATATTATATATAATTTCGAAATTAACTGTATAATTTTTTCATCAATTTAGTTAATTTGGGTGAATTCAAGAAAACTCCACTAATTAATACAAATTGAATTTGTACACTGAAGTTATATTACAGCCAACCTCTTAATTAGGTCGATGACTGAGTTGAACCGTTTTCAAACGTTATTAAATATATTGAAACTAAGGATGACCATGACATGGCACTGACACAGTTGATGTGCATCATTGACAAAGCTGATTATTATTTTAAATAAATAAACATAATCTCTTATAAGGAGCGTATGCGTCATTAATTTAATACGATGAGTCAAAACAAAATACCGGTGTTACAAATTAGAATTGACTATGACTATCACAATCTTGAAATTCATCCAATAATTGTTTCATGGGATTTTGTGTATAGTATAGGGTTGACAAGTACGTGTGTCGAGGAGATTAAATCTGGGACTTGGTAAATGCGTTACGTGTGTGCAAACGTAGTAACAACGTTTTCTAGATCTGCGATCGTGATTTTGATTACAGTATTTCTAAATTTATTTTACTGCATTACAAGTTCATTTGCCAAGTGTAGAAGATGAGAAGGTACGTCCAAGGACAAGGTGGTCGGTTAGGTACATTAAATGGTACAAGTACCAAACTCAAATTCTGTATTCTATGACACTGTTGTTGGGTTATAATTCTAGAAATATATAAAATAATGATTCATAGAGTTGGAGTTGAAGAAGGGCATTGAATTGAAGTGGGTAGATTTATGATGGCGATGGATTAACATGGTGATGAGGAGGAGGGGAAGCAGATTTGCAGTTTCGAGGAAAGTGGGTTTATTTTCCCGGAAAGTCCTCTCACGATATTGATTGGTCCACAGCATGATGAATTACATTATTGTATTATCCGAATGAAACCCCACGGTACGTGTTTGTTTGATTTATTTTATGTAAGTTTGTTAGATGGTAGGAAGTTGTGTTGTTGTGACTCATCAATAAGGGGTCGTAATTGGTAGACAGATAAATGTTTGAAATATATATTTTAATCTCGAAATTGAAATGACAATTAGAAGGCTTTCTGCCAAACTAACCCAACTACAATAAGACCCTTGGTTAAACAAAATCTCTTTTTCATTTTTCAGTTTTTTGGTTTTAAGATTTTGGCATTGGGCCATCACGTGGGATGTGACCCACAAGTCCCCTTAAAGGCAAAGCACCTCACGAGACGCCACCATGAATGCACATAAAATTAAAACATATATAAATAAACACATATAACATTAAATGGCATTCAAATTATTTTATAAATAAATATTATGACATAATGAAAAGTCGTGGATATTAATAAAGTGTTTGAAAATGATGGATATAGATGCATAATTGTCCTGTGATTAATCATCTCTTATTTAAAACTCAACCATCCATTTCTCTCTCCCTCTCTCTCCTATCCCTATGTCTCTCTCATTCGTTTTCTCTTTAAGCAACTGATTTCCAGACACAAACACGTGAGCTAACTTCCCTTTCCTTCACTTAATCATAACCTCCCATCCCACTCATACTATTCAATTCTATTTTATAATTAATTTCAAATATTATTTTTTTAATCTCCATATATATGCAACCAATTGACTTTTTTCAACTGTCTTCTTTTCAGTATTTGTTTTACGGTTTTCCATCTTCAACTACGTTATTTTCCCCGGTTGATTAATATCATTACCATCGATAATTTCTTTTTATTTTCAGTCTTCAACTGTTTCTCTTTTTCTGGGCTAGGATTTACTGAAGTCTTCTTTGAATTTAATTACAACTCTGACATTATAACTTAGGAATAAAGTTTGACCGCTTGTTAAACTTCACTGTTGTCACTGTATCAATCATATATTTGAAGTTAATTTTGTTCACGAAATTATAAATAAATCATATTACAGAATTCTTCACCTGGATAGAAGACTGTTATATGTTATAGACGATCAAACCCAACACAAGGAGTTTTAAACGTATACTAATTATTGAAAATTCTTTCACGAGAGTCGATAGATTACATGCCAGTTGTGTATATGCATAAAACTTTAATTACAATGTATCAATTATTATTTGAAGGAAGTAAAAACGTACAGGAATCAATATCTGAATCAACTTCGTACTAATACATGCATACAATATATATGTATATAGAGCTATTATTTTCATAAATTAGTCACTTGATAACTGTTATTATTATTATTTCAATCATACTTATTATATTAATTAATAATAATCACTGATAGAAGTGTAATTGAAGATACATGTTACACACAGTGTGGACAAAAACATGCACGTTAACATGAGGCCTTAGAATGTAAGAGGAAATGAGATTATCCCCACGGCCAGCTATCTTTTTTCTTTTCCATTGTCTGTTTCACAACATTAGCATATGTGTATCTATATCTATACATATACACTTACCATGAGAACTTTAAAATGAACAATAAAAAAATTCTAACACCTTCGTATATAGAAGGACAACTTCTATAATGGTTTATATATAAACATACAATAATAGAGGAAGAAAAAGCAAAAGGTAATTTCAATCAGAAGTTACTATTCTTAACAGTATTAGCTAATTACAACTTTTCCCTAGCTAGACGCATCGCCCTCAACCAAAAAAATACAATGGTCGTGGGAAATAACTCTTCTGGTTTACCTCTTGGCCCGAAAGCGTGAAAACCTAACCACAATCAACATGCTGCAGAAGGATTGGCAAAGGGGTTGTAGAAGTGGGTCTTGGGAGCCATGGAGAAAGGGCTTTTATTGGAAGCGTTATCGCTAACGCCACCGAGCCTCTCGCAAGAAGGGCACATGGTGAGTGTTGCCGCAGGCATAGGCATGTACAAGGGTTGAGCCAGTTTCAGTGCCTTCAGCTCCTGCAGCTCCTTCTTTAACCTTCTGTTTTCGTCCGTCAACGTTTCGCAGCATTTCTTTAAGAACTCACAGTCCACCTCTGTCTGCTTCAGCTTTGTTCTGCAGCAACCAACCCAAAACCTTAATAAACCAACATCTCATGAATCTGCCAAATTCATCAACAAGGAAATTAATCCTTCCCATATGATTCTAGGTTTTATTAACTAATCAATTAATTAAATTTGTTTAATCCTTAAAACCGAAACTTTATCATGCCACACGTACGATAATATTAATCTTGTGCTTGATGATTATAAATATAAACCTCTTTTTATATACACATGAAGGAGAACGTAATGAAACATTTGTTACGGTGCTGTGTGATATAGAGCCGTCGATTTTATAATCAAAAAGAAGACGTACCTGGCTCTCCGATTCTGAAACCACACTTCAACTTGTCGAGGCCGTAGATTTAGCTCTCTGGCTAAAGCTTGCTTCTGTTTCTGTAAATCCAATCCAAGAAAATAATATTAATTTCAAACAGATTTTCTCTAAAAAACAAAAATTAAGAAGAGAGAGATTAATTATTTAATAATAATAATAATAATAATAATAATAATAAGTGTTATTTACAGGATTGAGAGTGCTGTGTTGTTTGAAGCTCTCCTCTAGTAGTGCAGATTGTTCTTTGGTGAGTCTGAGTTTCTTCCTAGCATTGGTGCCGTCTTCTTCTTCGTCGCTGACTCTTGAAGAAACCCTCTCTTCTGCCTCTGCCTCTGCCTCTACCTCTTCAAAGCTAAGATCTCTCTCCCTCTTCACAACCCTCCCGGTCGAGAAAGACGAGACCACGCTGTGAGGTGACGTCTGTCGAGACATGTCGAGAGGATCCTCACAATAAACCTTACTGTTGGTGGGCACTTGCTTGGCTAGGTGGCAGCTCTCGCCAGACAAACCCAACGTCAAAGACGGTTCATTGGGGGAATTAGGCTTGGTTGGCGTAGGCTTAACAACACAAAAATGATGATGATGATGATGATGATGATCTTGAGGCTTGGTGGATGGAGTGGTGGTAGCCGTCAAAGATAACCCTAGAACGAGGTGAAGGCCAGAGGTAGTGGCGTCGTGATCAAAACCCATTTGAGAGAGTAAGGGGGTGGGTACGTATCTGCTTCTTGGGTTGAAAAATTATAGATGGGTCGTGGGATTGAAAGGGTCTTAAGAAGAGAGGAGAGAGAGTGAGGTTTTGTGGGGGCGTTGGGTGGGTGGGTGGGTGGCTATGATTATTGTTAATCAAAGGGAGGAATGAGTAGAGAAAGGAATCTTGATATATTGGAAATAATGAAAGTCCCTTGGAGTAGTATATCTCTTGCTTAGGTTGACCATTTGAGCCCCAACACTGTTACGTCCATTATAATTATTTATAATTATAATAACAGACAAACATGGAAAATCCTTCTCTCTCTTAAATACCTGCAATCTCTTACTGTGCCCATCAACACCAACGAGTGTACCAGATATAGCTATATATTCCTTTATCATTACTGTTACCTCACTTTCTTTACCTATATATCTATATATACATACATATCATATAGTAGTTTCTTTCACTTTACATTGTACCAATTATTGCCCCCCTCCAGTCCTGCTTTACACGTGTCCCAGTCACCTTTTATTTCTTTTTCTCCTATGTTTATTCATTTTCTCATGATTTATTTGCTCTTCATAATTTATTTTCCACGTTACTCTGACACTACACACAGAGGGATTAAAATAAATGGCAGTGATGCAAAGATTGTCTTGCAAGGCAAAAGGCAAAATAAAAAAGAATATATAAATGTATGTATGTATGTGTGAGAAAGTATAAGAGAGGCACATGAACTGTCTCCCACTTGATGGCTTGTTGAACTAGTTAGAGATGGGTACCATGTCACTTTGCTTACCAATCTTGTATAGTTTTTAATGAATTAGGAATGTGAAGGGCGATGGTTGGGGCTTTTTCCTCTAGCTTATAATGAATGTGGAAGAGTAGAAAGGGATGTGCACTATTTGTTTGTTTCCAATAGAAAATGAGATAAAAGTAGGTATAAGACACAAATGGAGTTTCAAAGAGTTATAATGGTGCCAGAATATGATTCATCAACAAGAATCCGGATCTTTGCTTAACTAGAAAGTTGATGTGAAGCGTTTGGGACCTACTTTTTCTCTATTAGTACTATAAGCACTTCCAATAATGCATTGTCGGCGATGCTCAGCAGAAGTTAGGTCACCCGTAATTAATGATAAACCTAATATAATTTACTCACCACGAAATAACGGCGTAATTACCACCACCTTTTACACCCACGCATCATTAAACAATTTTTCTCTTCTACCCTTTTCATCATGCTGTGGTGGAACGTCATAAAAATGTTCTCATTCAATCTACTACAATTCTCTCAGCAAAAAATATCATCTTTAAAGCTTAATTATTAATTGGGGATTTCATTTTGTATTGGAGGTGTCCTTTTTTAAACCAACAGGGATTGAAAAAAATAATGAATTATAATTGAGCAGGATTGTTGGATGGGAATAAACCCACGCATCTTTGGTTTAACTTTAATTGGATGCATCATCATATGGTTACACAAAAAGTGAACGGGCCAAATGATTATTTTGAAAATAAGAATGCAAGTTGTTCTGCTTTTCGGTACCTGAATCTAATTCCAATCTCCTCTTCGATCACAACAAGGTCAAAAAGCGGCAAACACACCCTTTATTTATTTTTATTTTTTTTTTTCATTTCAATGCACAAAACGCGACCCTTCAAATTTCAAAAAACAAGGTTTTAAGGCTGAATCGGAAATTTTCGTTGGACGAACTTACTGTTCAGTTTATTACGTCATGGCTAGGTATTTATGACGTCAGGTAATATTATAAAGTAAAAATTTATAAAGAAAGCTCTACAGCCCACGTACAGCGCCACGAGAACTTTTATTGTTTGCTTAAGAAAGAAGCTTCATTAGATAAAAGTTTTAATGTTAGCAACAAAAACAAGACTCTCATGACTATTAATAATAGAGATAATAATTACAATAATTATGTTAACAATTGTGATAATAGTAATGACAATAAAGATGAAAGAAGCAGAGACACTATATATTATGGGGGTGATGATAATAGTAGTCATGGTATGGTAGTTGTTCTTACAATATTGATAACTATAATGATATAGACGACACATATATATTAGATGATGAAAACAAAAATGATGGTGTTAGAAATGATAACAATGATAATAATAATGATGAAGAGAAAAATGATAAAATATATTAGTTGTAATAAGATTGAACAAGTAGGTTTATCCTATCTTTATATCATAGTATGTCATATTAATAACAAGATAGCAAATATGAAAAAGAAAAAAAGTTTTATACCTATACTAAACAAAATATTAAAATAGTTATTTCACCCTGCTTTCTCATATCCTAAAACGGCAATTGAGGGTAGTTAAAAAGAATAAAAATAAAAAGAAAGTGAGTTGTTTGAAATTTAAGTAAAGTAAGTGGAAGTGTGAAAACAATTTATCTTATATTTGATTGATGTGTTAAAATAAATTTGTGTTGACATTAATATATTTGAAAATAATTTAATACAAAAATATTTTTGAAAATGTAAAATAAAGTTTTAAAAAAATAAATTAAATTAAAAAAATTAAAAATGTTAGTAAAAAAATATTTTAAAATTTAAAATAATTAATTTAATTTTAATTATTAATTTATTTTTTTAATTTTATTTATTTTAATACAAAACAAATATTGACAAACTTGTTAACTATATTTTTATTTTAATTTAAATTATTCATTTTATTTTAATAATACGATATATTTTATTTAGAATTAAACAATAAATATGTTATCATATTTCATTTAATTTTGATCGATTAAGTTTGTTTTTTAATATATTATGATTCTTTAAAAGGTGACTTTCTCCTCCAATGAAGGTGGAAAATATGATGCTAAAATTGTTTTCATTTTCTGTAATTGTATACTCTGTTTTTCGAACTTTTTTTTCGCTTGATATGCTTGTGTTTGGAAACAAATCATGGAACAAGATAAGTGTTAACTTGCTATTTTAATTGATTGTATACTTTAGAATTTCAGTACTTAAGTTTCACCTTTAATTTTCATTCTTATTAAGTGTGTTTAAAGCTTTTGTTTCCTTATCCAATGTCTTTATTGTGTTTTAATAAAGAGATTATTAATCAAAGAACATAAAGATATAATTAAAATATATATTAATTAAAAAACATCACTCTCATAATTGACTTAACGAGTATCTAGAATTATTAAAAAAAATTATCACTTTACGATAATATAAAATAAATAAATAAATGATATTGTAAAAACATAATTGGATGGGATAAAAATTGAAGAGATAAAATGAAATAAACTTAAGTAAACTTGAATCGAATGAACTAAATTAACTAAATATGAAAGAAAAGCAGTGAAATAAAAAATTACTAGTTTAGATTTTATTTTGTGATAAAAAGAAGGAACTAAAATAAGGTATGGATACTCCGGGGCAGCAATCCGTTGATAGGTATAATATTTTAGAAGAGAAAAGTGTAGAGGTTTTGTGAGGAAGTGGCTGAATACCAAAAAAAAGTGGATGAGTAACCGCAGGTTTGGTATTTGATTTGAGAGCCAAACGAAGTAGATAGAAGTTGACTTTGAAACAGTGAAGAAATAAATTTACAAAGGCAAAAATAATGGGATATGTGTGGTATTATTCTCCAAAATAAGTTATTCGATATGAGTATTTTGTAAGATGTTTGGTTGGGTGAAGAAAAATGGAGGAATGTGATTGGAGAGGGAAAGAAAGTGACATAAAAGCGAAGAAACGCAGTGGTGGTTGTGGTGTGAGTAATATAATAAAAATAGATAAGAAAAAGGGGAAAAAAGAAAGAAAGAGGAAGGGTGTGTACGGGGCAGAGACAGGAGGGTCCACCAATGATTTGGTATGATGGGCATTTGATTCCGTGGGAAGTAGATGATTGTGGAGCGTACAAAGTTGGGAGTTGGGAGTGATAGATAGATAGAAAGATAGATGGATGAGCGAGCATTCAGCATTTGAGATAAGGTTTCGCTCATGTTTCTTTGTTCCTTTCTTTCTCCCAAACCGACCATCTTGCTTTCTCCTGTTTCTTTTCTTTTTTTCTTTTATATATTATTCACTTACTTTTACTTCAAAATTCAAACATTATACGAGGAAGACAAGAGTAACATTATGTCTGAGGTGAGCATTTGCATGCGTACCAAATCTCCTATTCAAGGAAACAATGGTTTACTACAGTGCAGGGTCCACTCTGCAGTGGCCACACGTTTTAGCCCCTACAATATTTCATACCATCTTCTCCTATCCCTTCATTTTTTATTTCTTTCCACACATTCTTCTTTAATCGGCTAAGAGTAAGAATTTCAGAACAAGATTTAATTCCTAACAAAATATTCTCTCTCTCTACTTTCTTATCCTTCCCGTTTTTCCTCTCCTGCGAACACAAAAACGTTCGAATCAACAAGAACAAAAAATAAATCCAGTAAACAGAATATATATAGTTTTTAAGTTTTTTTATTCATTTTAAATATTTTTAAAAATCTATTTCCGTTTAACAAAGTATATAGAAAAAGAATGTTCCGTACAAATATTACTAAAAAAATAAATCTTTTTTTTAAGTGGATTCAACTTCTTACTCACTATACTTTGCTTGAAATGCTCTAACTCTCACATATATTTTTTCTACAATGATTCGAATATATTTTAATGGCCAGAAACAATAGATATTCATCTTAAATTCTCTTAAAACACATGCAACCACGAAAAACATCATATGCATGTAAGAAAACTAAAAATGACTCAAAAAAAAAAAGAGAAAAAAAAATTAACTTACTCTTAGCACAACTATGATCAAGTAGAATTGTTATATTACAAGTCAAGACTCTTATAATGGTTTCTAATATTAATAGATGATTCAGAGATATAAAGAATGTATAGAAAGAAAATAAAATAGTTTCCTAAAGAGACGATAGTTTTTATAAAATCAAATTAATTGATCTTTGAATTTATAATTCGACCTTTTAATAATAAATAATTAAGTGTCATTTATAAAGGATTACTTTTACTCTTTAGTTATATTCTAAGTCTGACATTATAGACTTTTTAAAATTTAAATTACAAAACAATCTTAATAATAAAATTTTTTTAAACCCACCAGTGCTTTCTTGTAAGATTTGTTCTAAACTTCTCTTAATTAAAATAAAAGAGAAGCAGGTATATATTTTGATGAAAAAAAGAGGGATGTATTTAGTAAAGTAACATAGCTAGCTGTCTATAGACTTGACCAAAATGTTCTCACAGCTCCTTAAAAAGTGGATACAGAATATTACTCAACATAAAAAGTGGCAGCATATGTATAACTGCCCCTTATCTGCAAACTACTTGGTAAAAGTTTATCTGATTATGCCTCTGCAAGTAGAACTCAGAATATTCGGGGAAAAAGCACAACAAAAGGAGAAACTCTGAGTTCCTTCTAACTAGCATATATCTTTTGGACCTCTATATTATAAGTATTAAAATACAGACACAAAAAATAATAATGTAATCAATGTTCATGTAATTGTAATGAACACAGGTTTAGCCTAAAGAATGGTTTGTTAATTAGAAGGAAAGAAGTGAAGATTGAACGAAAGGATTAAACTTTTTTATCTATTTTATACTTTGTTAAGTATATATATTGGATTTATGATTTATTTCCATATATACATATTCCATTTCTCCTTTTCTGCTAGTCTTTGCAGAGAACCTTAATCCCACGTGAAAATGTTATTTTCAGAAATACTCCAACTGTGTAACGGGCCCATGCACGAACTGGTTGATTATGCTGTCAAAAAGAAACCAAAATTTAAGAAGATTTGATTCCTATATTCCAAGAAATACACACGACAAACACAAACATTATACGGTGTTTTTTCTTATACAACAGGGAAACAACTTTATTAATCTGAGGTGGAGAATGAGTAAAGACGACATTTACTCTGAACATTCAACACATGGAGTTACAGACTGAAAATTTGAAACAGGAATGATTGATTAAATTGAAAGAATGTGAAGTAATTGGTGCAGGGTGTGGGTGAAAAGACAGGAGTTGGATATTTGTAGTGGTGAGAAGAGAGCATCGAAGTATCACACATAAAACATAACCATCATGGTTGCGTTTAAAGTAGTGAAAGCACAGAGAGACAGCCATGTCAGAGCTCCACTAGCATGAAGATAGAAGAGCAGAGAGTGAATTAAGGAAAGAATTTTGTGGCAGGTCCCACCGAGGAACACTTTGAGAGAAAACCACAACGAAATGAAAAAGATTTGAGTAATTAAATGGTTACAGAGATGGGGGAGATGAGGAGCAGAAAGAGTTGGCATGGTTTTGCCGGTTATATTGTGACAGAAAGTTAAGGCAGAAGGGACCCATTGGGTGCATATAATAGGCGCTCCTAATAAGAGTTGCAACAACTGTGCATGATATTGGATATATATTTTTGTCCCTCCATTGGTTAGCAAACTTTCAGGAAATCAACAACATTTTACACGCATGCATGCTCCATCATCACAAACACACTGCATTATCAACATTTACGAAACCTTTATAATAATATAATGCCCTTCTATCATCTTATACAACTGATTATCCACTGCACAATGCAAAAGTCACAATAATTACTTGTGTATACAATAATATACGTTTCTGCAGAGCCGGTCCTTCACTTCGACACTTTAAGTTTCTTTAAACTTTCAGAACAGTGCTTTATTCGTCCAATCCGATGGGGGTGTACATGGTGTACATGTTAAAAGTATTCGGATGCCTCAGTTAGTTTTAGTCTAAATGTAAAAGGTATTAAGTTTTGTGACTGACACCTCTTGATTTCTAACGATTGTTATGAACTTTTACTTTCTTGGCAGTCCAATTATACCTTAATCAACATTAGTCGTTTGATTTGTGGTTATTATTGACTAATGTGATAATTTAACCTTTATTTTATAATTGGTTGATATGGTAGGTAGATTTGATAGATTCGTTTAAAGGTGTATTGGTTGGGTTGGTCATTCAGTTTGAGAAATCGATTCAAGGATGTATTAGTTGATTTTGTTAATCGGTTTGGGAGATCGACCAAAAAGTGCATCGGTCGATCTTGCCAATCTATCGTGGGAATCAATCTAAGAATATACTATACGGTCTTACCGGTAAGTCTGACTTATTAATCAAAATGGTATATGGTATACAATGGACAATAATATTATAACTTCTATATTTTGACTCTGATCATTTATTTTCTAACGTGATTTAATGTGGATCATTGATTAATATACCACTATATATTTTTTTGAAATAATCAATGGTCCACACTAAATATAATTTTCAAACATGTCCTCATCAAGAACAAATGTCATAATTTCTTGAAATGTGCAAACATTTATTTGAAGAAGTACAATATATTTTTACTTTCGCAAAAATAGTATTTACACTGACACAAATGATATTTTTCACATGTTATTTTTTATTTTTAAAATTTATTTTACGTCTAACGGTTTTATAGGACACATAAATTTAAATCATATAAGAAACACTTAACACAACATACTATACTAAACTTGTCCTAAAAGTGAAAATTTACATCAGATTATATCAGTCTAATATAAAAAATTACTACCAATTAAAAAAATTATAATAAAATAAATATTTATATGTTTATTTTAGTTGTGTATATTACGTAATAAAGGGAAAATTTTGATTAAATTGAAGAAAAATTAATGAATAGAGAAATCAAATTTAAAATAGGAATTGAGTCACAAAAAAAAATTAAGTTGTAGAGGCATTAAAGTCAAAGAAAAATCGAAACCTATAATTTTGAAATTTATATACTCTTATTTCTGTGACTACTTGCTGAATTTGTTAGTGTATCTAAATGAATTAATTTGTTAATTAAATATAATTATTTAAAAAATATATAATCTAAGAACAATAACTCTCGAATAATTTATAAATTTATTAAACTTGAAATCTTATTAATAAATATCACATCAACATGGAATGAATCATAATGTACAAAAATAATTATTACATTATTTAAATCACTAATGAGATGGTTAATAAATCATAGACATATCAAAGCAGATCAGATTGGATGGTCAATCAGTCTGCCATTAATAGAAGGTCGGGTTTAAATTTTTAACCCACTAATTTATTATGGTTCGATTCGTCTAATCTGTCAAACTGATGGGTCAAAGACAGGTCAGTTTGTCCTAGATTGTCAATTATTTTTTTTATGTTTAAAATTAAAAATAAATAAATTTTTATATTATATAAACAAATTTTTATATATAATTTTTAAACAACAAATTTATAAAAAATTAAAAAAATGACAGACCAGTCCATTCTAAGAGACAGAACCGGTTAAATTGTTCAACCTATTCCTAATGACGGACTGACCCAACTATTTTTTGCAAACCATAAATGGAAGGAGTTGGAGTAAGCTATTTTGCCACCCGTAATAAAGAGTCGTACGAATAAAAATAAAAGCTAGTTTGAATTTAAAGGAGTGTATACCATCCTGAAGACTGAGATTTGAAGAAAAAGATTATTGATAACTTAAACTTTATTTTAAGGTTATATAAGAATCTTTTATAACATATTTTTCTTAATTTATTGAGGTCCAATTTTTGTGGTGTTTTTGCTTGAAAGAATCCAAAAGATGATTACCCGTGTAGCGTGCCCCCACAAAATATTAATTAAGGACTCCATTTTCTTCGTGCATTGTGCAACAAAGTGGGTCAGACTCAGATGGATGGAGATGATGATATATAAGAGACAAGATAAATCTTCATTATTTGGGACCAGACCCGTGCCCATCACATTCAACTATTTTCAATCTCAATTCAATGACACACTGTTATGAAGATGCGGTGAAGGGGAAGCTCAATAACTCTTTATTTTGGGTGCATTTAATTTAAAACTCTAGTGAAAATGTGATCAAGTTGAAGGATTTCAGAGGAGGTGAATAGGGATTTAAACGGAGGGAAGTTCTATTTTTATTTTTTTGTGAAACTTATATTTTGATGGAGGAATTAAAACCTATTTTATTCTATATTTTTTATTTCGTGAAAAATAATTTATTCATCTATTGTAGCTGAAACAGGTCAATAAAACAGAAAGGGGAAACAATATAACATAGGACTTTAGTTTGAGACATTATTTTGTTATGGCCTCATGAAGCAACATTTGAGATACAGAAATGACATAGAAGGCGACGGGAAAAACCCAGTTCAGATCGGGGTGGCAAGACGAATCAGTTTAACCTATTTTGGTCTGGTTTGTATGTGATCCGTCAAAAATAAATTGAGCCAGATTGGTCCATCGAACAGAAACGGGTCAATAATCACAATTCATCCCGTATAGGACAGGTTAACGGGTCGGGTCAAGTTGGCCCATCAATTTTTATTTTTATTTTTTTTAGTTTTTTAATTTATTTTTTAATACATATAAATTATTATTAAAGACATATTTAATCAAATAAAATATTTTTTAAATTTTTAATTGATTAGTTAATGTTTTTAATTGGATAATTAAAATAATTATTAAATTTATATATTCAATTATTCAATTGTAACTAATAATTGAAACTTAATTTATAGGTGTTAATAATTTAAATTATAATACTATGATATATTTACACATTTTAAAAATATAATATAAAAAATTATTCTTTTTAATTATTTTATTTTATTTTGTTTTTTTTAAAACAGGGTAGGACAGATTGTCTCGTACTTTGATCCATCAAATTAACGGACTGGACGTGACGGATCAGAACGAACTGATAGGTTAAAATCTTCAACTCAATTCTTCCCTTTCAACATAAATTGGCCCGTTGGACTAAGCCCATTTTGCCACCTTGTTCAAACTCTAGACCAAAGACTTCCCAATTACCAAGTGATTTTTTTTCTTTCTTTGTATAAGTTAATAATTGGTGCCTACGGTGGGCAGAGCACCGCAGGAAAAATATTATTATATTATCATATATCCAATTAAGGATTTTGATGCTGAAATTTATTAAATAAGAAAACCTATACTTTTTTCATGTATTTATTAAGAATCTCAACTTGAAAAAATGTTTAAAATATTTATCGTTTAAAAAATCACAATGAATTGTCACGTTTTTGTTCACTTTATAAATTACTTCAGCATTATAAACTTTTGTTTTTGTAATTTATAATGAAATTTAGTTAATAAATGGCGCATTCAAAGTTCGTAAAAAAACTTGCTATTAAGATAAATAAAATAATTTATAAATTGTGTTCTGTGTGAACTCAGTTTTCCTTTTTATAACAACAATTTTTTTTTTTTATTTAAACACGTCTCTCTTTATAATTAGTATTAATAATTTCAACAAGCTCAGCCAAATTCAACAAACATGAAATCTTTTTTTATTTAACAAATACACTTAAGTCTACATTTTGATCTTCAGAATTTGATGTAGACTTAATATGCGAACTTATAAAATTTTAAGAGTCATATTATAATATAGAATATTATGATCATATAATTACAGTATGAAATATTATGAGTGTTTAGAATTTATAAAAATTATAAAAATATGAGAGATATAAGATATATGATAGATAAAAAATATATAATACCGAAAAAACTTATTATTTTATTTTATTCATATATTTTCCCTCTCTCTATCTTCTCTCTCTCTCTCTCTCTCTATATATATATATATATATATATATATATATAGAACAAAATGTAACATAATATAATTACTTTACATGTGTTTTTTAAAAAATAAAATTACAAAATTATTGATCCAAAAATTTTTCTTTCAAATGCAAATTTAGATCGGATACGGACTTAATGAATGTGAACTTAAGCGAATGTTTACTGTAGATTCATATGGTTCACAAAATTTTCAAGTTACCCGAATGTTAAATTAGTAAAGATCATGTGTCATATTGCTATCTAAATAGAGATGTTAAAGTGGGTCAAATCCGCCAGCCCGCCAGGAAAAGGGTGGATCGAGTTGGAATTTTCAACCCACCAACTCACTGTAGCCCGCCCTATCTAACCCGTCCAATTGGCAGGCCAGCTCACCCTGGCTTGCCAACCTTTTTATTTTTATTTTTTATGTTTAAAGTTTGTTTTGAGTTTTGTTTTTTGTTATACGAGTGTTTTTTCTTTATCACAAATGAGACGAGGAACATTATTGAAACTCAAGCTTTGGAGCTAGATCGAAGTTTGTGTACCAGAGGTGTTAAAAAAACTAAACTAAAAAAAGTAGTTAATTAACTTTATTAGTAACCTAAAAATTAAATTATATTTTGTTTAATTTTTTGAAAACTGAATTTTTAAATAATAGTTAAGGGAATTTCGTAAATTATATAAAAATAATAACATTTTTATGTGCTCCTATAGTGGAAAATTTAACCTTTATTAATGGTTTGCTTAATTCCATATTAATTATCTGATATTTATATTCATTTATGAAGTATAATTTGTCTATTAAGTGTTAGTGCTCTTATGATTGATCAATGAATAATAAAGGTTAAATTATTTCTTTGATTTCCATTTTTTGTTGAAAAAAAGTAAATTTAGTTCTTTTTTTTTATGTCTCTAAATTTGGTTTTTATTTTGAAAAATTTGATGTAATCAAGTTTTTATTTTTGTTAATATTGCATTAAAGAGATGTCATATGTCATTCATAATAATTTTATTTAATTTAAAAATAAAAATATTTTTTCCTATGTGTCAAACTGACATCGTGTCACGTGTCACTGTCACGTCAAACACTCCTCAATCTTTAGTCCCTATATTTTTTATTTTTTTAAATTTAACCTCAACCTTTCTAAAAATTGAACAATTTCATCTCTCTTCATGTTAAAACCAAATTTAAATTTTACGTAAATGGTATATAAATATTTTTATTAGAATTTATATTTATATTAAATATTTTTAACAATATTAAATTATTTAAATTTATATTTTACATTGAACTTTGTTTAAAAGTATTTTAAAGTTGGAAAGTAATATTAATAAAATTAATTCAAAATTAATTTCAACTAACAAATATGCTAAACTTGTTTATCAATTCCATTTCACAAAATAAATGTATTTATGAACTTTTTAAACACTTTTAAAATTTATATTTTACATTAAACTTTATCTGTATTGATATTTTATTACACCATACTTTAATATTGATTTTTATTTGAATTTGTATTTTAAATAATTTTCTATTTTTAAAATTTGTAAAATTTAATAATTTATATACAAACGTTCGAGTTAATTTAAAAATAACAATTATATAAATTCAAATATAAAATTTTAAAATAATTTTAAACAATTTTATAACAATTTAAAACAAATAAATTTAAAATTTAAAAATAATTGTAAATAAATTTGAATGTGAATAGTATAAGTGATTTAATGTTTTAATTCCATTTAAATTTTTCGTAATAAGTATAGTTTGATCATAAAGTGTACTTTTTATCATGAGTTTAATGTGGTTCTTTTTGTATTTTGTTTTTTTTAATAATTTTTCACATGATAGGAACTGATTTATATGTTAAAATGAATTTTGACCTATGAGCCAATCTGGTTTATCATGGGTTCGAATCAGGTTAGGTTAAAAAATTTTCAATTTTTTAAATGTGGGATGAACTGAATCAACTTGATTCACTTACTCTACAGGTTAAACCGGGTCAAGACGAGTTGACTCGTAACCCACCACCAACAACACTTTTTTTTTTCTTATAATTTTTTTTGTAAGTTTTTTCTTATAATTATTTAGTAATTATAATTATGTAGATTTATAATTTGACTTTTTAAATACTAGGATGTTATTCAATGATATTGTACTATTATAAGAAAATAAATCGGATATCCACTTTCATTTCAATGCAATAAATATATAATATAAATTATAAAAAATATATAATTAGTAAGTAAGTCAACTTACTAAATTATTAACTTGTGGTGAGTCGAGTCTCATTACAAAATTTATAACTCACCAACAAGTGAGCTGAGTGAAACTCACTTTTTTTCAATTTGTATGAGTCGGATTAACTTACTCTGATGTCCTTAACTGACATTTTAGAATATATAATTAATGTATAAAATAACTTTATTTAAAAATAAAATAAATAAATTTTATTGCTCGTGAAAAATATGTCAATTAATAATGATTGAGGATATATTAAGTAACAAAAACTTTAAAATATATAAATTGTAGATATGGTTTATATATCAAATAATAAGTTTAATTTAAACATAACAATCTCACTTACACATATAAGTTTATAGTTTATTTATATATAGTCGATTCATACTTTCATAGACAACTAGCCGACAGCAGTGGATTTATTAGATAAGAAAATAGAGTAGTGGAGTTTAGATAAGCATAAGAATGTAGGATAATCCAAACAACACATGTAAGCTATTTTTTACTTCCACTTTCTTCCAAAGTGATAAAATAAAAAATGTAGGGATCCACTGCACTCAAATGCACACTGCAGCCGACGCAGTTTGACTCTGCACGGTTCAAAAAATTGTTGTCAAACTTAAAATAGCTTTTAATTCAAAATGAAGGTTGGAGGGGTAAGAGTGAACTTAGAACAGTGTAGACTATCGCATCCCATCCATAACAGTGAGTATTGATTCGCCCCGATGCTTTTGAATCCATTGATTTCATTCACATTACTAATTATAGTATTTATTAAATTATTATTGATGACTACAAAAGTAAAAAAGAAGAGAGATTCAGAATCACATAGTATAACCCACGTGCTTCACAAACCCTCCCATTGTCGTCGTTGTTTGAGGAAGGAGAAAAAATGGAGAGCAGCGCCGTCTCCGCACGCATTCGACTAACATACCCGATCTGTCCCTCTCGACATTTTCCTTCTCACCAATCGCCCTTCCTCTTCCCTTCTTCTCACTCTCTATCTCTCAAGGTTTTTTCCCTTTTCTATTTTCCTATTCTCTTACTACATTCTGTTATCTTCCCTAATTCATTTTCGCTTAATCTGCAGCTTAGTCAAAATCACTTTCCTCTCACTTCGTTCAATCTTCTCGAAGCTCCTTCTCCTCTCAAGCCTTCCGCCACTCTCTCTGATTCCTACAGGTACTTTCTTCTCCTTTTCATTATTATTTTTTTTTTCATTTTAACGCTTCCGTTGATTAATCGGAATAGTATTGGAACGGAGCAGGGAAACATGTGACTTAGCTGATATAGATTGGGACAACCTTGGGTTTGGCCTTCAACCCACGGATTACATGTATATCATGAAATGCGCTCGAGGTGGAACCTTCTCCAAAGGTCAACTCCAGCGTTTTGGTAACATTGAATTAAACCCCTCCGCCGGAATTCTAAACTACGGCCAGGTTGGCTTATATTTTATTTGAGGCATTACATATTCAACTTCCGACTTCAGTTTGTTGAATTGCTTTTTACCTGAAAACAATGCTTACTTTGTATTTGAATTTAAGTGAAATGTGTTTGGTGCTACAGTGCAATGTTCTAAAATTGAAATCCAATTAGTTGCATCGGTATTCTTAGCATTTTGTATTCAATTTACCTGATGTGCTTGTTTGATGGAGTATTTGTTTCCCTGCTTCAACATAGGGATTGTTTGAGGGTTTGAAAGCGTATCGGAAAGAAGATGGGAATATACTCCTATTCCGTCCGGAAGAAAATGGTCTGCGGATGCAGATAGGGGCAGAGCGGATGTGCATGCCGTCGCCTACTGTGGAGCAGTTTGTGGAAGCTGTAAAGGATACTGTTTTAGCAAACAAACGTTGGGTACGGGTGTTATGGACTCATGTCATCGCCTTAGACATTGTAGATTTTGTAATGACCTCAGATTGATTAGATGAACTTTGGTTTCAGGTTCCCCCTCCAGGTAAAGGTTCATTGTACATTAGACCATTGCTAATGGGAAGTGGACCTGTACTTGGTCTTGCACCTTCTCCAGAGTACACCTTTCTAATATACGTTTCACCTGTTGGGAACTACTTTAAGGTTTGGTATCTAATTTGTTTCATTGAAAGACAGCGTCTTTATTTATTGTTTTATAAGTTTTCCAATTTCATTATCTTCTTTGGGATATAACAAATTTTGATCCAAATCCCCATGGCTAAGAGAAATTTGAACGATTTATTCCAATATAACTTGTAGTCTGAGAGCTGGATATTATGAGAATTGAGATGCAACATCAATAGAAATTTAAATTTTATTAGATTTTTCTGATATGATTGAATGGGTTGAATTTTTAGTATGAAAAGATGAAGAAAAATTTGCAACAGTGTTCTATTATGGGTCCAGATTGTTACCACCTATTTTCTTAGTAGGATTTATTTTCTACTTCTACAACTTCTATTAGTGCAGTATCACATTTTCTTAATAATTATTATTATTTTCAACATATCATTGTAATGCTTGTTTCTTTTTCGCATCTTTTATTACCTCCCAAAATTAATAAAATATCAATTTCACCACAGGAAGGTTTAGCCCCAATTAATTTGATTGTGGAAAATGAATTACATCGCGCAACTCCCGGTGGCACCGGAGGTGTGAAGACCATTGGAAATTATGCTGCGGTAAGACAGATTGCATCCCTTTCTTCTTTCTTATGTGTTGTCTACTGTCACTTGTTCCTACATGTTCTCTCTATCTGATTTTGTTCGATATAACAGGTTTTGGTCATTATTTTGCCTTTTCCTATTTATAAACGCGTAACCTTATGTGGTCTACATACATTAGGGATTCAGGCTGTGCCTCTATTTTTTATTTTAACATGGTATCTAGAGCTATGTTTAATCTTTGCCTCCCGGTTAACACACTTTTCACCCGTGCTAATTTTTTTTTTTAGAAATTGTTCCTCTTTTAATTTCTGACTTTGTTCTTAGGCTTTTTCTTTTCCGCCATTGTTTTTCGTCACCAATGTACTACCACCACCTAGTCTGATCCTCCCATTGTCGACACCGTTTGGACGGCGTCACCATGGTTGTGATCGTCCTGGCCAGCTACACCCTGTCCCAGTCCTCGTTGGCGTCGCCATGCGTGATGGTGCATCCGACATCCTTTCTGATGGCAACCACTATCGTTAGACTTGTCTCTCCATCCTCTTTCCTAAAAATTTAACTTTCATCACGATTGGAGTTCGTTGTAACTTTTTCACATCTTTTATGGTTGTTTCTCTCTATTAGGAATTATTAACTCTTTACAATTTTCTATAGCCTCTTCTGTTGCTCTTATGTCTGATCCATCCATCAATACCAATTACGTCAATGTGCATCTCTCCATTGACAAATTAGATGGAATTAGTTATGATACCTAGGCATCAAAATTAGACTTTGGCTTAAGAGTTAGGTTATGTTGTTCATCATCATAAGAATGTGGCTACTATTGCTGAAAAGGAGCTTTCTCCTTGATTGAAAATTGATGTTCAATTATGTATTATACTCAAGTGTACTATTCCTTCATCACTAAAACATATATTTCCTGCTTATGAAACCTGTTCAAGTGTTTGGGAATAGGCCAAACTGTCACAAACCAATGATACTGAATGTTTTTATGGTGTTTGTCAATGCTCTTCTCCATGAGACCTAGACGTCTTGACTTGATGGTACAAAGATTGAATGTTTGGATAAAGTTAATGCTCTTCTCCATGACTTCAATGAGTTATTGTCCTCGGTATATCCATCACTATATACTTGTCTTTCATCTATTTCGCCTGTGTCAATTCCAAAATTTGTAGCTGAGGTCTTAACCCATCATAGGGACATAAAATTGATTATATTTGTAACAAACATGGTATATACTATATATATATGCACTAACTTAAGTGGGAATGCTAGATTTAATGGGTTTAGCCCATCTCATTGTATTATCCTGTTTATAAATGTATAACTCTATGTGCTCTACCACATATAGGGATTTAGCTTCTCTTTTATTTTAATAGACTTAAATTTTTAAATCATCAAACTATTTTGAACGTTAGATTTTTCTCTTTTCCCATATTTTAATTGATATTTTATATTTATATTTACATTCTTGTACTTACCACATAGGAAATAATTGAGGGTTTTTTTTTCTGCCTTCGATTTCTTCCTCTTGCAATTTCCATATTTATTAACAGAACTATCCTGTATAGAGCAATTTCAGATGCTAAAGTTATTTGTTTGGTTTCTTAGATGTCATTTCTTGCCACCGGCATACTGTACTACTCTCTCTTTAAATCCCTAACTTTCTCTAAGTGAACATGTGCAAATATTCCTTGTAGGTTCTGAAGGCACAGTCTGAAGCAAAAGCTAAAGGCTACTCTGATGTTTTATACCTTGACTGTGTGCACAAAAGATATCTGGAGGAGGTTTCTTCCTGCAACATTTTTGTTGTGAAGGTATTGTAGTTAATCACCCAGTTTGAAATCAAGATCATGTTTACACACATATATCTGTCATTGTTGCTATGCATAGCTGTTACATTTTCATGCACTGAATTATTTTCTAATTGCCACATCTCTTGTGTCACAAATGCATGAATAATTTCCCCGGGCATGTACATGTTGGGATAGTAAGATGAATATCTTGTAGTGGTCAGAATTACCAATCATTTAAGTTTACGTGCAAAGTTTCCATCAATTTCTTGACAGAGCCCCATCAACTGATTTGAAGTATCTTCTAGGTATACTAGCAAAAATTTTCAGTAATGGTAGTCTCTTGATCCATGATGCTTGCTCCAACTAGTCGTCGGTGCCTTTGCAAATTGCAAACTTTAAACAACTGAAATCATCTCTTCTATGAATTTGCGTTTTGCTTGTCTCCTTTTTGAAACGAGAATTTCACCATGACTTGTAATTTTAAGTTGTATAAATCATGTCTGCTACAAGGTCAAAAGTATTATTTGGAGTCCACTATCGAAAAAATTCTATATTTTCGTGGTAGCTTTAATAAAGGAATCTTTTTACGCTAGTCTGAACAAAATTGTTAGGTTCATTTAAATATTGTCTGGATGACTATAAAATTTTCAATTTGGTCTTTTCACAAGTTTTCTTGAACATGAATTTTTGTGTAAACTTCCTTAATGTTCTTTTGTGTATTTTATGGTTCAGGCTTTATTGCGTTGTTTTCAAGCACTATTATTTTCATTTGAACTCACATGTCTAGCTTCCATTATTCCTGTGTCCTTTCAGGGTAACGTTATTTCCACTCCCGCTATTAAAGGGACAATCCTACCTGGCATTACTCGCAAAAGTATTATTGATGTTGCTCGAAGCCAAGGGTTCCAGGTATTCTAAATTTCCAAGTTAAGGAGAGGGTTGATGAATACTATCTGCTTAATATCTTACAATTGTGATATTTGATATCTCAGTGAGCTATATTTCTGAATTACTACTAAACAACGCTATCCCACTAAGTGAGATTGGCTATATAGATCATAAGATGTCATTGATCTCAGTTAAAAACCGAATTATCAGGGTTATTATTCACCATTAGTCTCCTTCAGTAATTTCTTTTATATCCTTAGTAATTTCTTTTATATCCTTGCTTTCCCTTCTATTCCTCTTTATATACTAAAAAAACATACCATCTACTATTTTCATCAGTACTTTTATTATTGGCCGCCTTCTTTCCTTTGTAGGTGTCCGATCACTTTAACCAGTTTTGACATATATTCCACGATAGATGTTACACCAATATCTTGATGTCTTCAATCATCCCGTATAATGTCCTTTACTTTACGATTACACATCCATCTTAACGTATTTACTGTTTCTGTTCTCACTTTTTTCTTCTGTTCATTTAATGATCAACACATTCTTCCATAAAGTATAGAAGAAAAATAACAATAAGATAAAATTTCCCTTCAGCTTGGTAGTTACTTTGCAATCAGAATCTGTTAGGATTAAGGAGGGGTATCACTGGGGAGATACAACACCAATGAGACCTGAGCCCAACCACATAAGGCACAGGCACTGACACCACTCTCAATCCAAAACCTTAAAGCAATGGATTTATGGGTCGTGATTCTTATATAGTGCTCTATTTTCTCATTTCTGGTCAATGTGGGACTTAGACTCACACTTGGATTCCTAACAATCTCCCCCTCAAGGGTGAGTCGTCGTTCTTCTTAACGGGACACGCTTGCCTGACCCACACTGTCAGGAAGACTTTCGATACTAGGACCATACTGGTACTGCACTCGTCTGAGCCGGTATTAACCATCGGCTCTGATACCACTTGTTAGGTTTATAAGGAGTGGTATCACTGGGGAGATACAACACCAATGAGACCTGAGCCCAACCATATAAGATATTAACACCACTCTCAATCCAAAACCTTAAGGCAATGAGTTTATGGGTCTTTATTCTTATATAGTGCTCTACTTTCTCATTTCTGGTCAATGTGGGACTTAGACTCACACTTGGATTCCTAACAATCTCCCCCTCAAGGGTGAGTCCCTTCAACCACATTGGTACACTCCTCCTCCAGCGGAAGCTGCCCAACCACGAGTACTCCTTTTCTGTACCGTCGTTTTTCTTAACGGGACACGCTTGCCTGACCCACTGTCAGAAAGACTTTCGATACTAGGACCATACTGGTACTGCACTCGTCTGAGCCGGTATTAACCATCGGCTCTGATACCACTTGTTAGGTTTATAAGGAGGGGTATCACTGGGGAGATATAACACCAATGAGACCTGAGCCCAACCATATAAGATATTGACACCACTCTCAACCCAAAACCTTAAGGCAATGGGTTTATGGGTCTTTATTCTTATGTAGTGCTCTACTTCTTCATTTCTGGTCAATGTGAGACTTAGACTCACACTTGTATTCCTAACAATC
>Ga0214545_1004049_pt1 | contig 27617 bp, 12 predicted proteins | sample CNSS4metaG_FD_160064 | JGI IMG/M metagenome (GOLD analysis project Ga0214545, IMG submission 160064) | Root nodule microbial communities from cowpea collected in UCLA plant growth center, Los Angeles, California, USA - CNSS4 | ecosystem: Host-associated > Plants > Roots > Nodule | place: USA... | reverse complement strand
AAAAAAAAAAAAAAAAAAAAAAAAAAAAAAAATATATATATATATATATATATATAAATAAATATATATATATATATATAAAGGAAATAATAAGAATGACTACTTGTTCGCGATATGCAGCATGCAAGTGCAGATTCAGGGTCCTGTATATAAAATAAAAAAGTTGTATAAGTAGATGAGGTGTATCAGAAGTAGATAGGGAAAAGTAGCAGAGTTTATGATGCACATCTCATTTGTGCATTGATATGCAGTGGAATCTATGTTGAAAGTGTACTATAGTAGCGTATGGTCAAAGTTTTTGTTTACGTAAAACTCGCCACAAGTAGGAATTCAAACACTGACGCAATAAGCCCTAGCTTCTAGCTTGGCCATATATACTTTACAGTAATGCATAGTCCCTTAAGCATAGGGTCGTCAAAAGTTCTTCTTTTAGCTCTCGAGATATACCTCAACTTCACTTACCTCTCTTCCTGCATCAATATCAATATCTTTTTTCAAACATGGAAACTTCTTCTAACCACTAATTAATGCCACCTAAACCAAACAAAAATAACTAGTCAAACAAGGAAGTGGACACAGTTAGGAGGGAGGAGATTCATATTACACTGTTTGTTTCTTATTTCTGAAATGGTGAAGAAGGTTCATAACTTATTTTTCTGACATTTTTAATATATTTTTTATTGTTAAAATGTGTTGGTATATCATGTCATACTTATCTTAACCTTACTTATAAAGAAAGAGAGTAATGTAATAGTGTTTTTGGTTTTTTACAAAGAAAAGGGAAGCCGTGATGATACTATAAAGAAACAAAACATCATAAAACGATTACAAACATCATGTGATGCGGTTAAGTCGAGTAATGTAACAAATGCGGTCAAATTTCTCTTTCTTAAATAATATTTTCTTACTTTAAATTAAGTGTCAAAATATTCGGACTCTTGTTTATCAATAGATCACAAAATAATCACATATTAAATACTTTACAGAAAGAGACAGTTAAAAAAAAAACTAAAAAGATAAAATTGCTTGGATATTTCTTCCTCTTCACATGCTGAGACAAATACAAAATGAGAGAAACAAATAAAATAAAATCAAATCAAATCAAATCAAATCAGTGAATAAAAAATATAATAGTGTTATATATTTGTGAGACAAAAATGATCTCTTTATCTCTATGCCATGTGTCAGCATTTAGAGTGTTAATAGCTAGGCCATCCCATGTGTGTTAGTCTCAATCACAAGTCTCTTCTTTGCACAATGATGCTGTTAAACCAAAAACCACATTCAGAAAACCAGCATTAATAATAATAATAAGACCCTTTTGGGTCCACATCCATATTTTCCATTGTTTATCTGGTGTTTCTCCATTCTAAACAGTATAAACTTTGTAAATAATCCTTTCAACTCATTCTTTTTTAGGGTGCTGGCACTGATTACATGGAAGAGGGGATTGTTTTATTTTTGTTTTATTCAATCGATGATATAAGATTCTGATTTGCCAAAACCCTTTTACTTTTTGTTTGATTGTTTAGTTTTTCTCCCAAACTTCAAAACTGGAAAGGCATTTTTAGGGGAATAGGAACAAGGGATCCCACATGCTAAGCTCATGCTGTAAAAAGGAGAAGAGAAGAGAATAGAAGAGAACTCCTTGACATAACAAGGATTCATCAATCATCATGCCATCATACATTTAACTATCATTCTCTCTTTCATCATAAAAAAAAGTAATTAAATTTAAAATGAGAAAAATTTCTCAGTTAAGATTGTAGTATTGTGGAGAATGATTTGTTAAGTTTGGTTGGATGTGATGTTTAAGGGGTTTATTTTGTTGTTATGATCTCTACATATGGAAGCATAAAAGCAGGGAGCTCTTTCTATTTGTAAAGGTGTTCCATTTTTGGTTGTTATGCATTTGAAACAGTGATTCCAGCTATAAATTGTTTTAGTGACAGCAAATCATCACCTATGCATGATGGTGATGTAAAACGAGTAATACAAAAGAATGTAAACAAAAATTCAATTCACATTGGAACCAGCTTGGAGAAACATTTTAAGAATTCTGGTGTATATATATAGCTCTTAGATTTTTGAAAAGCGTCCATAAGAAGGTGGTCCAATCATTTCCTATACAAATTTTGAGAATCTTATATGTTTGACGGAAACAAATAGTAAAATATTATTAAAATAAACAAATTTTAAAACTTCTATGTATATGAATAATTTATGTTTTGAAACACGATTTTAAGAATGAAGAATCTTATTTTTCAAATAAGAATTTCGTTTTTTTTTAAGTTCAAATTATGGTTTTTTTTCTATTGAATTTACATTTAGAAATACTGTTTTGATTTGTTTAATAACTTTTTTTTATAATCATGTTTCTAAGAATGTTTTTATTTATTTTTTTTGTGTGATTGTCGTTGTTAGCACATTTTTGTTTCATTTTCTAATTTTTATTTTTTTAAGAAATTGTTGCTAATGTTTTTAATAATTTTTTTTATTTTTTTATTAAATGAACATTTATTTAATTCAATTTTTTTCATTTATTTAAAATGTAATTCATTACTTTTAAAAAAAATAAAAATGAATTCATAATCTTTATTTTAAAATTAATAATCTCATTTATTTTATATATTTTCAAATAGTGCAATTGATTAATTAAAATAGTAATATTAATTTAATGTAATTTTAGAAATGAATAAAATAACAAGTAAACCAATAATTTGAATAAAAAATATTAAGATGATCAAACATTAAAGTAAAAAAAAAATACCTTTGTTATATAGATTCTTCACCTTTACATATTATTAGACGAATGAAAAAATAATATTTTTTTATAAATAATGAAAATGGAAATATATTGTTATCCTCCTATTCAACTTAATGTTTTCTTACTCAAAAATATCACCATCAAAACTCAATTCTAAAGACATCTATATGAATTTTAGCTTAAAACAAGTTCTATTGTGCTCAAGTTAACATGAAAATAGCATATTATTTTTATTTGATTTACTTGATTTTGCAAGTTAATACAAATATAGAATAAGTCAATCCGTTTTGTTTTTAACTTTTTCATTTAATTCATAGATGAACTTAAATTTTGATTTGGTTCAGTTTTTATTTTAACATATTGCTCTCATTATAGTCTTACTAAAAATATCAATTTTACTAGAATATTACATTGGTTTTACACTTTTCTTTTATCTAATAAATGAGGTGAGTTACCCTTCTACTCCATTAATTTGGAATTGGCCAAACCAGGTTCATATATCTTTAATAATAGTTTTTTATATGATAATGAACATCGTGAAGACGCTAAATGATTTTGAATATTTTATTAGACCATGTTAAATTAAAGAAATTAAATATATTTTTACATTACTAATTTCACATAATTTTTTTATTGTTCTTTATAAATAATTTGCAATAACTAGTCTTCTAAAAATATATTTATTTCTAAACATTTTAAAAGTTAATCTGTAAAAAAAAAAAAATAGACGTAAAAGATGTTTAGTATAGTGTTGTTTAGATAACAAACCAAGAACATGTCATTAGTTATCCTTTGTAACTAATAACAAGTTTTTGACAATCACATTATCTTATATAATTATTCTACAATCATTTTATTTCGGAATTTGAACATTACCTCTGTAATTTAATATTTTATTACTAAAACATATTCGTGAATAAACTGAAGGTTGATTCAGAAGGTTGAAAAGCCGAAGATGGCCCCAAAACCCATTCCACACCCACCCACTACTTTTTGTCTCTCTATATATCTATCTAACAATATCTATATATACACACACAGTTGGTAGATTCAAAATAATGAAAAATACTGAGACAGTGAAAGTAAGAAAAGTTGGCCTGGTTAAAAACATGGCAACAATCAACAATCAAATCCAATCCACATATAAACAAGGAAGCACTTCCCATGGAATCCAAAGAAGAATAGATGGATAACTACTCTTGGAAGTTCGGAATTCACCAACATTCACCACATCCAATATTTTCCTTCGTAATTCATTTATTTATCTCAACCAATAATACACATGTTATGTACAAAATGGAATCACATATTTAAGGTAAGATCATCGACATGGTTGCATTGGATGAGTGCATGAGAGAATTTTATAATCGCATTTGTGTCCATATATGTGTTACCAAGTTGAATCACACGGTACATTTTGCATGTGCCTTTTATGATGGCCGTTCTGTGCGCATTGCACAGACATGTAGCTTTGTCTTCAGAGTGGTTACATTGTGCCAGAATTTTGCAGAGGTGGTTGGGGCCATCCCCTCCCTTTTCAATTCATCTCATAAAACTGTGATATGATGTTGATATGGTGGTGCATGAGGGTGGTGAGTTTGTGGGTTTCTAGCAGTGATAAATTTGCATAGATATGGCAAAATTAGAAAGACATGTAAAAGTATGGCAGTATCTGGGTTGAGTATCCCATTTTGTTGAGTGGTCCTGGATTAGCTTTTTCAGATCAAGTATCCTAGAACGTCAGGAGATTGAGATCACGAAGAAAGGGTCCATGGCCAAATGTCAGAAAACTCCCAAAATTATTTCGTACGAAACTCAGAAAACCCTCACATGGTTGCAGAACTCTGTTTCTATGGCTGCAGTCACCATTCACAACTCCACTGTCGGATCCATTCATCATTGTCCCTCATCCATCATTCAACATCGTCTTCACAACTCTCATCACCTAATCCACCTTATCCATCCCATCACTTCTCCAACACATCTAACATTTCACACGCCTCATTCTCTCATGCACACCACCAACGCTAATATTCTAATACTATATTTCATCAATTCTAACTTTCTCATACAAAAAATGCAACTCTAATATGCTTCTAAGCACAATATTGTTGACTTAGAAAAATCACACGTCTTTCCAAACTCGGAAAAACAACCAGGAAACCAAGCCACATAAAAATAGGTGTTGACCCAAAAACAAAACTAGCATTAACCACGGCTTCTCAATCACTTCTCTTACAAATTTAGAAGATTTAAATAAAAATAAGAGAAGAAAAAATGAGGTATATAGTAAATGTATACCTACTAAACTTACATCAAAATCACCTGGCATGTGTCCCACAAAATACAAAGTTGCAATCAAACCCAACTTCTGGCAGTAACTTGTTTTCTCTAACCAACACATGCCAGGCATGCAGTTGTTCATGACAGTGGTAGGCCACTCAGATTGTGGTGGATTCCACTACCACTTTCACTACACTACCAACAACAATAACCTTACTTCTAACTCCAACTCAATGCATTCATAACCTAAATGTCGATGCAATTATTCAAACAACCATCATCATCCATATACTGAACCCAATCAATATATCTAACCCTATCACTGTTTCCTCCAAATTTAACTGCTTAAAATTATGTTGGTACCAGTCCCCACCTCATAAATATTATATGCTGCACTGCTATTAGTGTTTTTCACATAATATACCAATGCCAATTATGCTGACAGCATTCAATATAATAAAACACCGTCAACACTGATACGTGACTTCATCAATTTTCTCCAAAATTCAAAAGCATGGAGCTATCAGATCAGATAAGATAGAATAGAACATTCTAAAGAAACAACTAATTTTAATCATGAATTCAACTGATATAGGGTTAAATTCTGAGAGATAAAACACTAGGCACATGCTGAGTGGTACTCGTGATATTAAAAAGTATTTTATCGGTTTAGGAATTGAAAGAGTTGCACTCAACCCACCTGAACTGACAGAGTATCGTCCGAGACATGATAGACATAAATCAACTCCAGCACCTGGCAGTAGTTCTCAGAGATATGATAACGGATTTCAATTCTTCGGAAAGAGGTGATAGACCAAAGGGTTTTCTGCATCAGTGCCTCTGCAAAAAATCTGACAGCAGCAACAAATTTGCACATGGAAATAGCATGAACAACTGCTCATTTGCTTTTGTCAGCAGCACACATTCTGTTGTTCGATGGAAAATGAGACAAAAGCTGAAAAGAAATTTTATACAGCTCTTCTGTACCTCAATGGATGCTACAATCAATACGTGTTCACAATTACGTGTCGGTGATGACTCTGTGGTAGAGACCATCAACCGCAGATAATCGATTCTAACACAAGGGTTACCTCAAGAGTTTTGAGCAACTATTTGCAAGATGTTTTTTAGTGACAGAGGTTTGCAATAGTTTCTGGGATTCCAACGCTCACAAAACAATCAAGAGTTTTCCGTCGAAAACAACTAAGAAACAAAAACCAGTCCCGTTGGGTTGCTCGACTTTGAATGTGCTCCATGATGATAACCTAAATTATTAGGAGGACAAGACCCCACGTCCATCACATTCTAAATCAATGTTGCAAAAAGAAATTACGTTGCGTCAGATTTTGCCGTGTCTCACTGTTGTTACGGTTACTTTCTTTGCTTCTATTCTTTTCCTGTTGTTGAATCACACAGTTTTTTTAAAACTAATGAAAACAATGTAAGGAATCGTTTTAAGGATGTTTGGAATGTGAAAACTATATTTAAAATGTGAACTAAACACGTTGATAAAAATCGCATATTAAAGTATGGAATCATAGCAAAATATTAGTTATAATATTTTTTAAAAATTTGCACATGTTTAGTATGACGTTGAAGAATTAATTTTATGTACCCTGAATATCACACACAGTGATCTTATGTCGTTTTTCTCCATAGAGGAAACGTGAAAGAAAAAGAGAAAGAGAAATTAAATTGTTGTAAGTACAGACAAAACTGCGAGAGAGGGTGAAGGAAAAGACTTGAAACAGTTTTATGTTTGCTAAAGGAAAAGACGTCATCGACGATGCCTCATGCTTACCAAGTAAGAACCTTCCTAAACATTCATACCAAACCCAATTTATATATACATTACATAAAAAATTATGTTATAATTATTGGCTTTAATCTTTATTTATTATATTAGATATCTTATTTTACATATAATCAAATGCTTATGTTAATCACAATATTACCTATGCTTGTTTTTTTTTTTTATTATTATTTCTATGATACAATTTCCTTCAATACGATCAATCAATGATACCACGACAAACATCAAAAAAGTAAATATGCTATTTCTTTTCAGTACTGTCGTACACTTTGGTTTAGAAACCAAAAGTGAACGTTCAAATTTAGAATCCGTGGTAAAAAAAAAAGTATTTGAGAACTTATTTCTATAAAAATTGCTTTCTATTTCGAAATAATAAAAACTTAAAAAAAATTGTTTTTAAACTTAATTCACAGGTGCAGATCTATATTTTGAATTCGTCATTTATGGTAAATTTTATAATTGTTACCATAATTATATTAAAAATCACGGTAAGAATAAGTTTTGGTTATGTGATGTTATTAAAAAAATTAATTCCTGGCATATAAGTAACATGACAAGGACATAGTGGAAAAAAATAAAGACAAATTATTAATGGACCTACATATATAATTTATGAGCCCTACTATAAAACTTTTGTATCTTTCTATATCATAACTTCACCTTGTCTTGCTAGTTATACCAACTGAGAAGATCTTGATCCATATTAAGAAGTTTCTAAAAACATAGCAACACATATAATGATGGTGGAAAGAACTTTTTGTATTAAGATTTAATTACTATAAATTTACTGATTTCTATGGTCTAAAAACTTTAATAATCAGTGTTAATTGAAATGAAATTGTTTCAACTTAACCAGTTATAAATGATTTTTTTAATTTGGAGTTTCAACAGTTTTAGCGGTCTGATTGAATATACGTTATTTTGGGCCGTTTTTGTGATCAGACTGAGAAGGCCCAATGCCTTTTTTTCTTGCTCTTCAATGGAGCCCAATGTAACTATAAACTAAAAATAAAAATGGTAATCACTGTACAGACAGATTATTAAGACCAGAAAGAGATAAACAAACAAACCTTCAGATCATTAACTAAACAAAAAGATTAACTGACAGTTTATGACAAGTTTTGATTTTTTACTGTTGTAATTTCAAAATACACTATGAACACTAATTTTAAAGTTTTAAAATATAATAAAATTATCTTTAAAATATTAAAACAAAATGTTTTTAATGTTTAACAGAAGACAACACAATAAAATTCAACAGAGAAACGTGCATGACTTCCCTCAGAAATGGTTAACATTCTGATACCACTAATATTAAAGTATGTTGGATGGGTCTCAATCTGTAATTAGTATGCACATGTTTATGTGCTTTTGTATTTGTAATTGGTCTCTTTAAGAAGAAGAAAAATAATGATGGCCCTTGGTATGAATTCTAAACCATGGATCCGAAAATCACTCCTTCATCATCGAATACTTTGAATAATCTGCTCCTCCGAACATGGATTATGTATAATTTATTCTTTTTACCAATTATTTTTGTCTCTAATGATTACTAATAATTTTATCCTCAACATGTATTAATATCAGTTTATTAAATTTAAAACATTCGAACGAACTTATGGCTCTCAAAAGTTGACCTTTTATTTTATGACAAAAAAAAATATATGTGTCTTGGTCTCTCAAACATTTTGGAAGTTATCTGTTTGTAACCTTAACGAGGAACTAAAATCATGTTATTCTGATCAAACATAAATACTATTAGTAAATAAAAATATAAAGAAACGTGGTACTTTTAAATCAAAGTATATTTTATTGTTAGCGGCTGTTCTTCCATTTTTCTTTGTTGGGCCTGGTGGCCCGTTTATTCATAAAACTTAAAACGAAGTTAAAATTGTTATTTGAAATGAGTAGTTTATTTTCCAGAATTATTATGTAAATATTTTTTATACTTTGATTTTATCAGAAACGTTAACTGTGATAATTTTACTAACTTTCATAAAATTATATTAAGTAGAAACTACCTTAATTCAGTATAAGACTCATTTATACTATCATAATATACAAAATTATTCTATATTGTCTTTTTAACATAAACTATTTTTCGAAAAGAACATAGATTGAAATGACTAAGCTTTTGCTCTTTTAAAAGTATCTTTAAGTAATTAAAATTTATAAAAGCGTAGTAAAATAGTAGCATAGCATATGCGTGGTCCTGGGTTGTTGTGTGTTAAGCTTTTTGAATTTGTTTAGGTGCTTTATGTGTTGACGAGGTTGCAATGTTTTGAAGAAGTCGATTTCAGGAGTTGGTCAGAAAGATGGGTCCTGGTATTCAACTTCCGCAGTTAAGAGTTGTTGATTTTGCAAAATCTGCTTTTGAAGAAGACAACATGATTAGGAAGCGTGATCATGATTCTCCATTTCTTTTCACAAAAGCGTTCCTAGATTTGCTTCGCCCTTTTTCTTAACACAATTCTATTCCATTCCACTCTTCTAACCGTCCCACTTCCAACTGTCACGTAATAATAATTAAATTCAAATCGCTGCCACATCAACTTTACTAAGAAAAAAAAAATTAGATTTTTAAGCGTAGTAAAGTAGTATTTCTTACGATAGGTGAAGAGAGGTAAAGTAAGTACAAGTATTTAAGTTTTGTTATGACTACTCAATGGATTTTATTTTCACTGTGGCAGAACCCAGCTCATTGTCTTTTCTCTGTCATTAGTTTTAAGTCATTTGAATTTGCTCGCAGAAGCTTTGAATATTAATACGGCATGCAATCATTTTGTCAGAAAAAAGAAAAGACAAATCATAACCCTTATTCAAATCTAATATTCTCAGTAAAAATGAACTTTAATATCTACAAACACTTGGAGTGCATTTGAATGTGATTTTTAATGAGGTTATATTATTATATATATATATATATTCTCAACTCAACTCTTCAATAAACGTCCTTTTCAACACCAAAAAGATTGGAAGCAAATTACGGAATAAAGAGAATAGTTATTTGAAGGTTGACGTTGAATTTGAATGAAGTTGAGGCATTTTTTTTTTCCCGGTGGAATAGATTGTGCAGGCGTGACAACAAAGCCTGCCAACGCATTTCTCGTTCGCACTTCCCAACAACCCGATTCACCAATTTTCACACTGTCATGAATCGTTTTTCTACTCATAAAAACTGCTAAATCTAAATCACTTCTCATTCCAATTGCAGTTTTCAAATGCTTGGTGTTTTTTGTACAAGCACTTGTTTTTAGAAGAAAAAAAAATCACATGTGGTGGTGATGGTGTTGAATTTGTAAGAAACTTTTTGACTGGGGTTGATGGCCTCGTGTGTTGTTCCATTTGTGGAATTAAAAATGGTGGTGTTGATTATAAAGTGATAAAATTATACCTAAGCTTTGATTATCTCCATATGATTGTCTGCTTCTAATGGAAGTGGCTAGAGGCCATTCTCACAATCTGTTAGTAACAGAACAGTGACTCGGTACCTACAATAGCTCCTGCAACAATAAACAATGCCAAGGTTAGGCATTGTTAAATACTAAGATTTGCAAGAAAGTGGAACAAAACCTGTCGTTTTATTAGTTTAAATTTCAGTGCTTTTTTAGATGCTTTCTCCCTCACAACTCTGTGCCAGTTTCCATTCTTCTATTCCCCACACCACACCAACTATTCCACTCCAAACTCCCATGACATCTTCATTTTTAATTTCTAGTATCTATCTACTGTGCCATCACGCTCTGCATTTTTTTTTATTACTCCCACGTCCACCCAGTTCAAAACCAAGATGGGAAATCTCTCATTGCATTGACCAATCTACCCCTCGTGTCAAAATCCAAAATTTAACTCATTTCTCTGTTCCCACTTGGACTTTGTGCTATAATTGAGTTCGGTTTTTAATGGAGTATTGAATATTATTCAAAATGACGACGGTCCAACACTGCATTTCTGTGTTAATGGTCGCTTTGATTTCAAGAAGCAACAATGTCTTCACCAAGCATTCTTAGTTAGAAAGGTCAAAACCTTCTATTTTTTTAGAGTGTGATTTGATAAGCTAGCTACTCACCATCTGAATATGAGCTGGGTTATTGTGAAAGCCAAGAAACGCAAAATGAGTTGAACATGGCAAGTGCTAGCTAGTGACTCGTGGAATCCACTTAAGAAGTTTAATGGAAATTGTTTTCTTGTTTAAAAAGTTATCCATATGTTTTTAATTGCATTTTTTGGGTTAGTTTTGTTGGATGTTAGTGAAGTTAACTAGTATCACTACTTCTCTTTGTATAAGATTGTTTTAGCTTTTCACAATAATGAATAAATTTATTTAATCTAATTATAGATATATTAGTTTTTGTAGATAATGTAAACTGATTTTACTTGTTAAGTAATAGTACTTAGTATTTTCCTAAAGAAATTAGTAAGGTACATTTTGGAAGAAGTCTTATGTTAGCCGGCCAAGTAATCGAACATTAGGTTAGAGTTATATTAAGACAGTCTTTATTTTTTTTTTCCTTAGAAAAAGTTTTAAATTAAAGTTAACAATAAATACTTTGAAAGATAAAGTAACAAAATAACTGAAAAAATTTAACACAATAGATATGACTGAAAAAAACAGATAAAAAAATGAGAAAGCGTGAGGAAAAAGAGATATTATATTTATGAAAGGGTAATGTACAGTGAGAGGATGCAGAGAGGGAGAAAAGAGTGCAAACAAAAACAAAGAAAAGAGAGTGCACACGCAAGAAAAAAATTTAAAAGATGCTATTTTTTCAAAGGTTATTAATTTCACCTAACTTTCTCGAAGAAAACAATTATTCAACTTTTTTGTTTGTAAGACAATTAAGCCACGCTCTCTTCAGAAAATGTATTTAGTTCAATTTTTTCAAACAAACAAAATAATTTAGCCAAAATAAAAAACATTTTTAGTTTTAAAACTATTTGTTCTAGATTAAAAACTGACACACATAAAAAACAAAAAATAAAAAAAGCACAGGGTAGCTTTTTCAGGTCTTGACTCCCATAAGAGATCATAATAGTGTTCCATTCAGCCCTGATGCTGACCCATGATTTACAGTGGGAGAGTAGTTTTTCCTTTGAAATTACCCAAACCTCCTAATTAAAGCACTTGTTTCATTGATGCCCTACTTTTCTACCACATCCCAAATCATAAATATCGAGTATTCAGCAGTATTATAACTTAAGCTATCCAAATGCTGCAACTTTCATAACATCATTTTATCATTTCTTATTTCTTTACCAAATTTACTAATGGGCCAGTACATTAATGCAGAGAGTTTATAAATACAAAAGTATGAGCCAATTTTTTTTAACAGTTTTTAAACTTTGTATGCATTGATGAACAACAATGGTTAGATTTATAAGTAGTGAAGTAAGTGATAGTATAAAAGTGGTTACATTAGATGTTTGAAAATGGAAGTGGTTTAATAGTGTGCATTTAATTTAGAAGTTTGAAATGGTGAATACTATGGCAGTAGAGAAAATGACTCTCCTTGAATATTATGACAGTATGCGTGCGTGGCCAGGATTGAGCTTGGTACGTAACAGCAAATGAAACCTCTGAATAATGATGAGGTTTTTTGTTTTTGGAATTAATGGGATTTGTAGTTTTAGCAAAGAAGGAGACAGAGGCCACGTGGGTAATTCGAAGAAAGTGAGAAGGGCAAAAAAGCGATTTCACAGAGTACAGAGAGATAGAGAGAGAGAGGGTAAAATCCATTTATTATGGCGCCATGTCCCATCCACTCCTCCTCTCATTCATTCCTTCTCTGCTGTACGACCAAAACATAGCCACAATGAGACCCCATTTCTTACAACTCCAAACAAAACCCAGAGCTACCAAAAGGTCTCTTCTTTAAGATAAATCAGAGAGAGAGAAAGAGAGAGAGACAAGACAACATTTTACAACATTACCGTCTTGTTGGGTTCGGGTAATGGCGAGTGGGTGGATGAAGTCATTGCAGTGCAAGTCAAGAGCTTACGAAGACGTCTACCACCCAAACTCTAAAAACCTCATTCCCAGTTCAAGTTGCAGAAAGAGCGTTCAAAACATCAAAGACGTTGTCGTCGACACCACCAAGCCCAGGCCCAAGTCCAAGCCCAAACCCAGGCCCGAAAAGCCTCTCCAGAAACACCCCAGCTCCAGATACCCCCCATCCGCAGCCAAGCCCGATTTCGAAACCACTATCAACCGCTCCCGGAGCGTCACAGCCACCGCCACGCGCCACGCCGACCCTCGCTTCCCTTCTCTCACCGAACTCACTGAGGGGCATCCCTCGCGGAACGTGGTGGAGATAATCTTTCACACCAGCTGGGGGCCCAAGCCCTTCTCGGGCCGCGTCGAGATGATATTTAAGGTCCACAGCGGCCCGCGAACGGTCTCCCGCTTCGAGGAGTATCGGGAGACGGTGAAGGGCCGGGCGGGGAGTGGGACTGGGCCGGCCCATGACTACGAGGAGAATGCGAGATGCGTTGCGGACGGGAATGAGGTCATGAGGTTTCACTGCTTGGGCCCCACCTCCAGCGGCGGCCCCTACGGCGGAGCTTGCGCGCTGTCCTTCCCCGGCGGTAAGGGCTCCGCCATCTGCACATTCGCCGGCAGCGGCGACGCCCACGAAAGCTCGGGCGGAGGTAGGGGTAGGAGGGCAATGCTTGTGTGCCGGGTCGTAGCGGGTCGGGTCTCCAAGCAAAATGGGTTCATGGAATCGTTGTTGGATGGACGGGTCGGGTTCGACTCGGTCAGTGGGGACAACGGCGAGTTATTAGTGTTTGACTCGCGCGCTGTGTTGCCCTGTTTTCTCATCATTTATAAATTGTAAAAACACGTATTTACAGTTTGCTTTTCTTTTTTTTATAAACACTTTTTTTTTCTTCTTGATTTATTTTCATTTGGGGTGTATGTATGTTGCTGATTGTTGAGGTATTGAACTCAACCTACTCTTATTGCATTTATCGACCACGCAATGTTTCTTCACAGTTTTCCGATTTGGCTTTCTGCACTCCATTTTTAGGGTTGTTTTGGTGCAATGAAAGATAAAGTCAAAGTTTGATATTTGATTTGAAACACTCGTAATTAAATTTGAAGAATTGAATATAAATTTGTATTGATCCCCGAGAATGTTACTTTTATTGGGTATAGATTTGGGCCTAGGCGATACTTTAAATGTATAGGGAAGTACTTACATACTAGTTAGGTTTTTTGAGAAAATGAATTAATGAGACGGTTGGAAAAGCTTTTAACCAACCAGATAGAAATGCTCCATGAAAGAATCACTGTCGCATCTGTTTGATTCGTCGCTTTCAGGTAGTAATGTAGAACAACTAGGAATTATTGGGTAATAAGTCGTTTTAGTTAATTTAATTTCTCCCTCTTTTCACCGAATTCCTAGCTGGGGTTTGAAAATGGGTAATGGCAATGGCTATGATTCAAAAATCTACAACACGACAACTTAAGAAACATGAATCATGAAACAAGTGTGTGTGTGTGTGAATTGAAAAATGCAGAAGGTTTTGAGGATTTGTTGTTGTTGTTGTTTGGAGGAGAAAGGGTCCCATCGCATAGGGCATGGGAAGTATAGCGCAAGTTACGCAATGAGTTAAAAATAAGGCGTGAGATGAAGTTGTCTGAAAATGAAATGATATGAGAAAGATCAAATGACAAATTAACTAACTTCAACAACAGTGAGTCATTTTCTTTGACGCAAATTAATCTCTCCCGATTCAACTTCCTACTTCCCTACGTTTCTTTCCTTTCCGATTACCACTTCTTTTATTAATTGCCTTTCCTTTTATTATTATTTTTCCTTGTAACCAAACTTTCCCCTTCATCATTTCTTTCCATAATGTTTCTGCGAGCCTATGGGCCTATCTTACTGTATGCGACCCTAGTTCCTATTTAAATTTAATTATAGATTATTGTTAATTAATAATTAAATACTATATTTATTAATATATAGGTTAAATACATTTCTTGTTACTTAACTTTAATTTAAAATTATAATAAGTCTTTCTTCCAAGTTTTGACTCAATTTAGTCTTTCAACTTTAAAATTTTGTGAATTTAGTCCTTGTAACTAGATTTTGTTAAGTTTATTGGACGTTTCAAACGTGTTTCATAATAATTCTTTATCTAACGTTAAAACAAAAATGTGTCAAACTATGCATACAACTCAAATGTTATTGTAAAATTTATTTGAAACGTTAAATAAATTTAATAAAATTTGGCTAAAAAAATTAAATACACACAGTTCAAAAGTTAAAGAATTAAATTGTGTCAAAGTTTTGAATATGGACTAATTTTAATTTTGACTAAAAAGTAAAGAATCAAAAACATATTTAACACTTATCCTGTTAAAACCGACCTTTGACAAGATTTTGAGAAGATTAATACTCAAGAGTTAGATTCATGACTAATAAAAGTTGGTTATATCTATTGTTTTATCAAACAAATTAACACATACTGTTATGTAATCATTTCACTAAGAAGTGATTGAAAACTTTGAAGAAAAATGTTTTAAGAAATGAATATCAACTAGCGTGCACATATATCATTAATTATTTTATGATTCGTTGAGTTTATATGGTATACAAGAATATTGTTTTTACAAATTTCACCTTGTATTAAAAGCATATTACATAGATAGATGTTATAGCTATAAATCCATATTGAATGGTTGATTATCGCTTTTGTTTCATTTTCCTTTTCATTTCCATTTTGTAAAATACATAATGGTTTTGGATTTTACCCAAATTAATAAGTTTTCATCAAATTGAATTAAGTTTCTTGAATGTTACACCAAGTTGTCTCTTAACAAGGAAAGGGTTAAACAATCAAATATTCTAAAGATGAAAGAAGAGGAGACCTTACTAATGATTTTTCGAGACTTAAAAATTGTTGAATAAGAATTTTATTTATTTTTTAATTAAGTGAACTAATAAGTTAATCCTTTTAATCCACTAACCTGTGATAGGTCGAGTTAAGTTCAAATTTTTTTGACTTGCTAACAAGTGAATCAGGTTGAATTGGCTCATTAAATGACCAACCTATGGTGTCCAGACCAGTCGAGCAGAATAGTCTATTTTGACAGCCATATTATTATCATTTAGTTAAAGAATTAATTTGATGATGTATCATATATAAATCTATGGTCATTTAATTTAAGAATGCACTATATAATAATAATAATAATAATAATAATAATAATAATAATAATAATAATAATAATTATTATTATTATTATTATTATTATTATTATTATTATTATTATTATCCTATGCGTGTATTTCTCTCTTAATATTGCATTATTGTAATTTACATGGGTGTAGTGATGTGTAAGTTATATGATAAAATGTTATTATAATTATTGTTCACACTTGTATTACATTAATTATGATTATATGTGTTGGTACATACATTGTTGTTGTAAAAGTTATTCGAACTTTGATATGTGGTTATCCATTTGAAAGCGTATTCATTAATTTTATTAGACATGATATTATGTTTCCAACTATTGAAATATGTTATTTCGCTTATTCTTATGAAACATATGATTAGTTAAATAAATATCCATATAGGATATTATTTTGTTGCTCAAATTTTCGTATCATTGTTTAACATGTGTTTTGAATATAATTGTCATTTTAAATTAAAGATTCATATTTTAATTACTAACTAATACTAAGCGAGAGAATATTAAATAAATCATAGATTAAAATTAATTAATAATCAAAATATTATTTCTATAAAAGTTAAGATAGGATCATTCTTACATTAGTGTCTAGTACAAATATTAGAATGAAACTGTGATAAGACTCCGTGGTTAATAGATATTACAATAATTATGAGATTTTAGAGCTAATATATAACAATATATAAAGAGGATTCATTCTTTTGTACCCATATTTCATAATATCAATTCTACTATTTATAATATAATTTTTTTAAAATTAATGGTTATTCATCAACAATTAATTTTTCTATTCATTTCACTTTATTTTTAATAAATATAAATTTATTTTATGTATTAACTTAATAACATTATACTATTATCACATATTAACATACTATCATCTCATCTATATTTAAAAAATGTGTGCACACAGACGTGATATATTGCAGTAGAGATTAATTTGAATTCAAATATTCATTTATGATGAACTATTTGACCATTATATTAATTTCACGTGCTGTATGTTGTTGACTATGAATGGTGTTTAAATCCCATAAGTTAGCACTTGCTTTAGATTGTGAACCTGAACTACTTCTGGATTCCTAAAATCGGAATGGAATACTTACAACAAATGTATAATATAAACTTTGTCATTGTTTATATCTGTAATTACTTACTTATAGCAGAAAAAATTGCAATTATCTCTAATACTAACTCCTGTTTTAGTTTCAAAGTAAATTTCTTTTAATGAAAGAATAGTTACACTTTCTAATTTTAAATATATATACTTATACTTTTTCTTTTATATTTGTAATGAATAACATTTATCTTTATTATATTTTTTTGAAAAAGGACACTTACTTCCATTTAATTTTTTTTCACAAAAAAAAAAACTTTAACTGTTATATTTTAAAACTTTAACTTTCTAATTTTATATTTTTTATTTAAAATTTTGTTAATATCATATTTTAAATGAAATGAAAAAAAAACATAATGTCAGTTTACTGAAAAAAAAGTATAAGAGATATAAGTATTTATTTCAAAAATTAGATCAACTGTGAGTAATATTTAATTAAAAACGTAAGGAAGCAAGGAATATAGATGAATATTTTAAAATTTGAGAAAATGTGAGTCCGAATCTTCCGTTAAAATAATTATTTTCACATTTTAGCGTGGTGAGAATCTCCATCCAATTAATTTATATGTTTTTTCTATTGAAAAAAAAACGTTATTATTATTATTTTATGTTGAAAAACATTTTCGTTTTAAACAACACTTTAAAATGCATTTCCAACCCAAAATTATGAAAAAGTGAAAAGAAGTAGAATATAATAGGACCTACATTTTTTACAGTTTTTCCTTCAAATGTACCTGGAGACAGCAAACAACTACCCAAAATCATTCATAACGTTTATTGCATCAAAACATTTTCTTAAAGAAGCGGAAGCAACATACACTTAGTGTGTAGTTATATACAATCTATCTGTTTTAAAATATACACCGTCTATTTCTAATTTGAATATTTTAGTTCGTACAAGATTAGTGAGCTTTTATTTTAATTCTCGTGAAACTAGTCTAGGTCCAAGTAACGGTATTTTCTTTTAATTTTAGAAAAATGAAGAAAATTAGCATTCTGAATCTTATTAGTACAGACACATTAATTATTTATTTACGTATTAAAAAAAATTAAGTGAACATCGAAGAAGATAGATACAACACTAATAAACACTAATAAAATCTGAGTTCAACCACATAAAACATGAATACCAATCTTAACCCAAAACCTTAAAGCAATGGATTTATGAGTTTTATTCCTTATATGATGTTCCACTTTCTCAATTTTACCCAATGTGAGATTTAGACTCACACTTGGATTTTCAACAAAAATAAATTTAAAAAACATGAGTAATATATATATAATTTTCTGGTACTGAAAATTTTTAATATTCAAACTAGAAAAGGTAGAGTGGTTTCACTTTTGAACTTAGTTGATTGTGTAGTTAGGAGTTGTCCTAATTTAACTTCATGTGCTATTATTTTTAGAAGAAGTCGAGGTAAATATGTGGGTAACTTTTCCCTTTTTTTAAGGGTATAAACTTATTTATATTGAGTTTATAAGAACCATTTATGCTTTAAAGCATGCTTGGAGGGAAGGCTTTCGAAAACTTTGGTTGAAAAGTGATTCTCTTTAATATGTCATAATTTTGTGAATTAACTAGTGATTTCTTTGAATCTTAAAGAAAAACGACATTAGTGCTTACATTTTTGTAAGTATATGTAATTCAAAATCACTCATGTTTTTCATGAAAGAAATTGTTGTGCTGATAAATTATCTAAATTACCTTTGATTCGTATAGAACAATATAAATGGTTTAATATTTACCTCCATGTATTTATTTAGGTTTTTTCATGATAGGTATAGTTTATCGATGTTTTGTGAAAGTATAATTTTTATCATTGGTTTGATCTGGTCTCCCATACTTTTGTATTCTTATTTTATTTTATCTTTTAATAAATTTTCATGTTATGATAAATGATTGGTATACTTTGAAGTATCAACATAACTGAAATATCAAAGTTTATAATAATATCTAACATTATTTAAAATTATATATTTATAATATTTTTAAATAAATATTAGGCCAAAAATTACGATTTGGAATTTTTTTAGTTATGAAAATATAAAAATATTTTAAAGAAACAAAAATAAAAATTCATGTACTTTAGAAAAACTAAAAACAATGACTTCAACTTTCATAGGAATGAAAAAGAAAAGGTTATGGGCGGTAAGAAAACCAAAACTACTTAACTTTACTTTAAACCTTCAAGGCTAAATTATAATTCAGTTTTTTTAACATATTTTCCAACAATATCCGTTGATATAATGAAGAAAATGAATTAGTAAAGTAGTATTTAAATTAAATAGTTGAAAAATAAAAAACATATCACCTAAATTTAGATTGATTGAATATTTCTTAAAACACTATTATTTTGAAACACAGGGTATCTGTTATTATTGTTTTAAAGAGAGGAGAAAGACCCATATAAGCTATCGGGAATGCTCACTCAGGGGAGAAAGTACTTTAGTTTAGATACATGCAATACATTATTACAACTCGCATGTGTTTTAGACTATAGTTTTAATTAAAGTAAGATATCTTAACAATGTGTGAAAGACAGAAAAAATGTGATTCAATCATCACTATCTACGAATCGAAATTCATTAAGAAAACCTTTTGAGCTTTGACTATTACGAGGAATCACCCCTTCGCTTCAAACAAAGCACACCCAAAAGAAAAAGGTAGTAATCTGATATACTTTTGTGAAACTGTGTGCGTTTGTTTTCTAAACTGCAGAAGAAAGTACATGACAAATAATCACCCCTGGGTTTAGAGTGACAAAATGTTTTCCAACTTCTATAGTTTCATCTTATACATTACTTCCAGAATAATCAACACCTCTTAATTAAATTATTACCTGCACAGGTCACTGTTACAAAGTATAATTCTAGATTTACGTAAGTAGATAGAGAAACTAGTATTTTGGGTGATGATTACTGACAGAAGCAATGCATGTAATAAAATGTGGACAAGTGTAGTGCTAAAAATAAAGCATGATGCAAAATATGTAGAAGAAGAATGGATCTTACACCGAAAGATGTAAAATTTTATTTGAAAAAGGGGTAGGGAAGAAGAGGGGAGGCCCAAAGAGTGGGTCACAGAAATGCATTAATTTGATTTGATCGTTTCTACATCTTAATATATTCTTTGCCTCCAACCAACCACACTCATCACATCACCACTTCATATCTCCATATATTCCACCAACACGTACAATGGCTTCCCGTTCAAACGCTCACGACCCTGTCACGTATTCCCAATAAATCATCAACAACCATCGCTCCACACTCAACCACTACTACTACACTACTACTACTACACACAACCTCTTTTAGGCTCAACCAAAATTACACAACACTTCTACAACGAACAAGACAAATCACACTCCACAAGGGACCAGCTTTAAATTTAAATCATACATACAAGTACCCAAACAAAATTAAATGGAAATCAAACCTACCATGCCAAACTAGGCTTGCACCTAGCAACCAGTAGTCTATGAAAAACAGAAACGTGGTGACAAGGTCATATTCAAATGTTGAGTCCTATCTGATATTTATTAGGAGAGATAAGGATAGAAGATTTGATCATGACCTCACATGTAGATCAGAGGATCCATTCCCAAACAAGATATTTACAAAATCCAAAATATACATACCTTCAATTCCGGTAATTCAATTACGCATGCACACTCCACTACTTCTGCTCCCACACGTTCTAAATGACAGCAAAGACAGCAATATAATCAAAATCCAAAAATGACATTAAATATACATGTTTAAACTGAGGTACTTGAGCAGAAGTGCAGCTAAAAGTGTAATAAATACAGCTAGGGACGCATAGTGATCCAAAGAAACAGATTACTGTGGTGTAATAACGATCCTAGTTCACGTATTCAAATTCAACAAATGAACAACACTGAGATCTACTTATCCGTGAAATTTTTTTAGTCAGTTAATACAATGAATCTCTTTGTGCACTGATGATTCGAGTAAGAGCATGAATCGTGAACGTAATACACACTATTAATCCTAATTTGCATACTTTGGTGCGTGTTTGATATAGCATGTGAGAGGAAAAGTTGTTGAGTTGAACATCCGTTGGAAGATTTCTAAAGGAAATTCAAACACACATTTAGGTTTTTTCCTTTTTATGTCAAAATGATAAATACCAGTCAGTGGCAGGGAAAAAAATCCCTGCTGACAAAAGATAGACTGAAACAAATGAACTACAGAGAAAGATGTTGGGGCCTGAGCAACTTTTAATAGTGCAGTTGAACAAATTAATAGATCATCAACATGTAAAACAATGTCATGTTCCGATAAAATAAATGTCCATCAATGTTACAATAAATGTCCATTTATGACAAGATTTGCTCACAGGAACTCACCTAGCAAATCCATAGCTGCACAGAGTGTTCCTCCCGTTGCAATCAAATCATCAACCACTAAAGCACGCTCACCAGATTCAACAGCTCCAACATGCATCTCAAGACAGTCCCTTCCATATTCAAGAATATATTCTTGAGAAATAACTTTTCCTGTAATGAGGTAAGCTTTTGTTAGAATAAAACTAGAAAATAAACATTTTATAGTAACAATATCAGCCAAACCTTGACAAGGCCGGGGTAACATTTCAAGAGCAATTTATTGAAGCACTTATTCAAAAATCTGTTCTAATTTAGTCATGGTCTCATTTTAGATGACCAGGAAGGCAGATTATAATGCCTGAAGGGCTATATAAAAGGAAAAAAAAAATACAGAGCGAAAAAGAGTGATTAAAAGGCTAAAAAGTCCAAAGGCACACTCATCACTTATCAATAATTTGTAGACTACACTTTGTAGTGTGCAAAAATCATCACAGTAAAACTCGGGATATTAATCAGGACGAGCATCACATAATTAGATAATAGAAACTGCATAATTCTAGATTTACCACATAGATTTGCTAGGTTGAAACACAACAAACAAACACTTTCTCTTAAATATACTAAATATCAGTACATGCCAGTAGATTGGTGAAATCGTGAATCGATGATGAACCGAATGAGAAATGTTAAAGAAAACTGAATACTAGGAAAGCGACAGATATAGAAAGATAATTTCCTGGCACTAAACTTAGTCATAAAATAGTAAGAGTGATACAATAAAAATGGAAATGAAAGTAAGTTCTTTTAAAAAATAGGCTCTAAATTATACCAGGCAACTTCTTTGGTTTCCTCAAGGGAACGAACTTTGCTCCTATAGCCAGTGCAATGGGAGGACCAAAAATAAAACCTCGAGCTTCAATTCCTACATAACATAATTATCAATACATACGCTACTGCAAATGACATGTAGTTCAACACCATCAAGGAACCGTGTATTAGTAACAGAGTGCTACATTACATGGTAAACACAAATGGAACATACGACGTAAGGAAATTTCACCATATACGATCGAAAATTTGCTTTGAAGTGGTACCAGGGAGTTTTAAATGTTAGTATCATCATCTTCACAATTTGTCATTAAATAATATGAATCGGACAAATGATATTTAATGCATAGAGAATGTGACCATAACGGATTTAAGAATTTGACTAAAAATTCCAATCTAAACCCTATAAAACCACTAAAGGATATAAATAAAAGTGAATGAGAAAAACTGTTATAGATTGAGAATTAGTTATACACAAGAGATTAAAACCATATCGGCGCAAGTTATAGGCTGCCATTGACAGAAGTAACTAAGGCCTTCTGGTAAAAAAAATGCAGGCTTATTCAAGCATTCTCACCTCAGCACTCCCCCACCCACCACCCCCATATAAAAAGAAAGAAAAGAAACAAAACAAATAAATAACAGTACAGGGGATCATCAGAATCACCTTATTCTCAAACAGAAGCAAACACCCAAAAGTCGAAAACAATAGCAGCAGATTTGATAAATAACAATGCCAGTTGCTAAAGGACCTATTAAACAGTTACGAATCCACAATAATGCGGATTGGTAATACGTGATAATTAGTATAGGTAAAGAAAAATTCTACATCTCATGCTGGACTCTATAATTGAAGAGAAGCTTCCGGAAATGTCTCAATATATACACATATATAAATATCCACAAGCTAAAAAACCCAAATAACCACCCAAAGACAAATCCTAATGCGCCTGAAAACGGACAAGTGACACCCAACCCGATTGCATTGTGTTTCATTTTCTAATCATACATAAAGAACTAAAACCGGTGCAAAGGACCTACAAGCAATTCAGATTTCAATTTACCCTTAAACTGTACACAAAATCAGACAGTGGTAAATGGGGCCTCCAATCCAATCTAATCTTTGTTCTAACACAAAAAAATCGCTTGCATCGCAACAACATCCATCCCAAAGCACCGAATCAGACAGAACATAATTCAACTCATAAATAATAGCCCCAGTTTCATAGCTTCCACACCATGTCCTCCTCAACATATCACACTAAACCCTCCAGCATATCTGGTCATGTCGGGGGGAAAAAGTTTAAAGCATAAGAAAGCTGCAACAACGCAACAAACACAGAGGGCACAAAAAGCGAGAAAACCAAGCACGACGCACAGTGGCGTAGTACAGAACTAGTAGCAGTTCCTCACCTGCACCTATAAAGTGACACTCAGGTTTTACCAAGGGTTTAGTAACGTAGAAAGGAACAGAAAAGTGCCACACGATAGAGAAAAAAAAAAGAGAAAATAAATAGTAAACCAAACAAAAAAAAAAGTGAAATGGAGGAACCCACAAATGAAAGAAAACAGTAGAAGGGAGAAAAAAAGGAAGAGGGAGTTGAAACATGCGTCATGCGGGTCCACTTTGCACCAGTTGGAAGCGATGACCAATGGTGGTTGTGCTCCATGCAAATTGGATCCAGGCACATCTCCACGAACAACAGAATTTCATATTTCAGAACGGTAATCAGTGCGTTGAATCGGAAGCATGGGTACAGTTCCGTCATCCATTTCCCATTCTTTTATCTTATTTTTCTAAATTAACCTTTTATTATCTTCTAATTTAATAATCCTAGGTAATTTTAACGTCTTCAATTTCGTCAAGTTAAAGTACATTAAATGCGCCAAACTATACTACAAATCAGTAATATATTTCAATAATATTATCAGAATATCCATTATTGTATATGATCATCATTATTGATTTCATTTTTTACAAAAAAATAAAACATGTTCAGGAAATTCCACTAACAATGAACAAACAAGGGAAGAATTATAACATTTCATCCAAGACCTTTCGCCTATCTACATTATAAATCATATATTATAAAAAGAGGGAACAATTAAAAAGTTATGTGTAAAAGATTTGTGGACCAAAAGAATGCTTATAATAAGATGAAAAGCTATTGGGTTCAGACTTCAGATTTGATATTTCTGACAGGTAGGGCTCATAAATATTTACGCAGAGACTTAATGGGTTTTTTTTTTTTTTTTCTAAATGGTACATAATAAACACCATTAAATCTGGATCTGAGAGTGGAGAAAGTGTAAATTTGTATATTCGACTCTTCTAGATTATGTTTGGCTAGAATCCTATAAATTTGAGCATTCACACGCACTAGAATGAAGAAGCACTAAAATCATAATAGAATAAAATTGTCTTTCAAGCAATATTGAATGGTTGCTCCTGTGCCACAGTGGTATACATTCTAATTTCTTTTAAATTTTGAAGATGAGTTTTATTATGTTTTACAATGTTGATCCGAAAACGTGTTCTAATATTAAAATGGCCTTCTCAGATATTAAAAACAGTTTATTTATAAATTAATTCATAAAATTTCTCAACTTTTTTTAATTTGTGTATTAATTAATTTTAACCGGCGAAAATACATGTTTTTTTTAATTCTTCTAAAAAGGTCATTCAAATATATTCTAAAACAGACAAAGAAAACTGAAAAGATAGTGAACGAGTAATTCTGAAGTATACAAAAGATACCTACTAAAGGAACGAGCCATTTAGATGAAAAACGAGATTGCTGTCACAGCCAATCTTGTATCAGAACAAGATTTTCCTGTAGATAACAACAATGCTTGATTTTAAAGACATAGGAACACAGAACCCTCAAACAGCAACAAGATTGTTGAGAATTCCAAGAAGGGTATGGGTGAACCTAAATCTCAAGAAGGAAAAATATCTTTCTCTCGAAATAAGAAAACGAATGAATTTTGTATGGTTTGTATAATAAAAAAATTGTACTTTTCTCTTCTGCAATTATGTTGTCTCTAATTAAAAAAAAAACCATTAAATGATAACTATTTTCTTGTATATTTCATTTGTAAAGTAACACTGGATCTCTTATATTTTATTTCAAAATCTCATTTATGATTTAACATAAAATAAAAAGTATATTTTACATGCTTTTTCATAGTTCTCTTTAATTAACTATATTTTTAACTCTGGTGTAATTTTTTAGTGAAGTTATTTATTTCGTGTACTCTCTTTCTTTACTCTTGCGTCCCCTTTGTTTGAAAAGAAATAAACACATCTAGTAAAGTAAAACATGAGAAATAAAAGATGAGGAAAAACAAGTAAAAAGATAACAAACACAGCACGTATTCTAAAAAATTTCGTGTGTCTCATGTGTCTCTGAACAAAACACCCTTACCTAGATTTCACATTTACCCATCCTCTAAAACCAAAGAATACCCTAAAGAAATGAGCCAATCATTTTCAGCCATGCATCATGTTCTCATACACATGTCAAAAGCAGCCATTAGAGAGTGGAGATGTCCATTTCTTCCACTAAGACAACATAGTCAAACCCAAAAACCACTCTCAGAACCCACAGTGACTTCCATTCCATAATGTCCCTCAAACCCATTCAAAAGCACAACCACAATACACACCATTACTGCATACTCTCCCCAAATTTCTCCTCACCCTGGACCCCACCACCTTCTTCATGCTAACCCATACACCAAAAATAAAATCACATCAACTTTTTCAATGTTGATCCATTTTTATTTTTCCAAAAGTAAAACAACAACAGCGTTTGTTTTTTTTTTTCTTTTTTTTACCTGCAACAACAGAAATGTTTTTGCCCTTGTATCGCTCCACGAACAAATCGATTGTGTCCTTAAATGCTTTGGGATCGAGCAATAGAGTAGTAATGTCTTGGAACATAATACCTGTCATTGCAACCAAACAAACACTTAGAAGGGAAGGTAAAAGTATGAAAAAAAAAAAAAAACTATCGAGACTATCTAACTTTCTAGAAACTAGAAACTGGAATCCGAGGTTGTTCGTTTTCTTGGTCCAAAATAATCATAAAGAAGGAAGAAGACGAAGAAGAAGAAAGAGAAGATTAAATAGGGAGAAAAGGAACCGGATTTGGGGAAATTTGGGACGACACGAATCTTAGTTTTGATGCCATGAAGACGAGGATCCTGGTCTTTGTAAACCGACATTGTATATATAAGTGGGGAAGTGAAGTTTGAGTACAGTACAGAGAAGAATGGGAAAGGAACACAAGAAAGAGAAGAGCGAGACCCCAGATATTTATAGAGAGAGAGTTTGTGTGTGTGTGTGCGTTGTCGAAGATACACACATCTACCGAGCAAATTGTGTGCAAAACGGGGAATATTCAAAATTTTGGAACACATTCATATTCAAATAAAGTTACTAGCAGTGTAAAATTAAAAGAAAAATGGTTTCAATATAAATTGACGTGTGACGTCGCTATTTGTTCCACTGTGTGGTGAAACTCTCAAATAAGATTGCGATCTTTTAAAAAATTGCACACACTATGGTTAGGATTTATTCAGGGTATGAAAGACTTTTAAAATTTGATGGTCATTGTCCAGAGGGGAATGCGTATATAAAAGCATATAATAATATTATGGGATTTTTCTATGTATCTTTGTAAAAGTATTGCCCATATTATCTAAAAAAATATAATAAATAAGTCTCATGTTTATTGAATGAAAAACCTTAAAACTGCTTTTATTTTGTAGTCAAAATAATACTAACTAATTTTTTATTTAATCCAACCAAATGTGTGTGTATTTATATCTATACAACAAATATTTACCTAATTTATTTTTCTATTGTTTTCCCTCGTCGGTGCTTAACTTTCACTTTTCCTTAATACTGCTAATTTCATTTTCGTTGAATACGCGAAATTTGAAATAGTTTTAATTCATAACTTTTGCATCGTTTTCATTTCATATTACCCTATTGAGTGATAGAACTTTGTTATTTTTAATCACCTCATTAATATTTATCATTTTTTATTTTTTGAATACATATCAATATTCATTAATATTTTTTTCTCCCTGTGTATTATTCAAGAATCATTTAGTATTTTGAGTGTTACAATATCATTTCAAAATAATACTATTGCAAAGTATATATATATATATATATATATATATATATATATATATATATATATATATATATATATATATATATATATATATATATATAT
>Ga0214545_1004047_pt1 | contig 27628 bp, 24 predicted proteins | sample CNSS4metaG_FD_160064 | JGI IMG/M metagenome (GOLD analysis project Ga0214545, IMG submission 160064) | Root nodule microbial communities from cowpea collected in UCLA plant growth center, Los Angeles, California, USA - CNSS4 | ecosystem: Host-associated > Plants > Roots > Nodule | place: USA... | reverse complement strand
TACTAAAAAATATTAAATAATATTTTAGCATAATATAATTTTCAAACATATTATTTTAATATTCTCAAAATTAATTTAATATTCTCAAAGTATTTCTTTTACCATTAGACATGCACGTTTTGCACTGAAAGTCTTTTGTCGTTCTTATAATTTTTGGTTTATAAAGAAATGTTTTTCACATTTATGATCTTTGGACTACTTTTACAAGAAGAATTTATAAAGAAAGATAAAAGTATTTTTTATAATTTAAAATTAGTTCATATATATTAAAAAATTTATAATTAAGTCATATGAGAAAATTTATATATAAACTAATTTTGATTTTAATTTTGTATAAGTTTTTAAAAAATTGTGTTAACATATCCTGTAAGACCCCTTTAAAAATGTTTTAATTCTTTCTGCCCTAAAGATAGTGGGCTGCCCTTGTAAGTGGGCCTAAGGTCGGCCCAACAGATAAAGTCCTTAGGTCTGCCCTAAACCTAACGTTCCTTACCATTTTCAGAAAAAGCTTTTATCCTTGCCTTGAGCCGCAACCGTCTTTACTTCTTCTAGGGTTCCAACGTTCTCTAGATTCACGTTTGGCTTGGCCATTGTTCTGCTCACGTAAGTACTCTCTCACCCTATCGCCTCTGTCTAGTATAGTTTCGTAGCCACAGTGGGAAACTCTGTATTAACTCGTTTAACCGCTGTTCCAGTTTGCGAGTCGGGTCCTAGAGCTGCCATGCTCCTTGACTCCGTGTCGAAGTCCCGTACAAACCCATTTCCAGGTAGGGAAGCTAAAACCTTGCTCTTATGCCCTGTTTTCTTATGGTTTGATTGTCATTTCGAGTTTGCACGGTTGGTATGATGATATACTGGTTTGGGTACATGAATCTGTGGTTGAATCTGTTGTTAAAATCTGTTGTTTGGCTGGTGTGAGGGACTGCTGCAGGAGAACAGCGGCGAAACCTGCAAATCTCGCCCAAGCGAGTCAGTCTCGCCTAGGCGAGATGAGCAGGGACTCGCCCAAATCCCAAATGCGCGAAAGGTCGCCTAGGCGGCCCGCTCAAATTTTTGAGCGAGTAAACACCTCGCCAAGGCGAGAGGGGTCTCGCCTAAGCGAGATCCCGTGATGTTCTCTACATGCTTCCTCGAGCCCTCGCCTAGGCGAAGGGGGGCTCGCCTGAGCGAGCACGTCTCGCCTGAGCGTGACCCTTCAGCCTGAGCGAGGGGTTGGGCGAGACAGTACTCTGTTTGGATGTTTGCTTATTCTTGGATGATTGATGTTGGTTGAGTATGAGTTGTATGATGAGAAATATGTATGTAATGGAGTATTAAGCATGCTTGGCAAGAAACACGAATTGTAGATTATGGGTCTGGTATGAAAGTTGGCATGTGTACTAAGTGAGTTGGTTATTGTTAAAGTGACATGAAAACGAGATGAGTTGAGATCCTATGAGCATGAATGGTGTATGATGAGTTGAAATGGGTTGGGCCTGGAACATGAAAGGCTCTGGCTTTAAAGGCTGATACAATTAAGGTATATCTATGCATGGTGAATATTCTTTGGCTGTGTGATTTTGGTTGTGTGTCAGTGCATAATTCCTTGGGGTCTCTAGGTGAGACCTTCAGGGTCGCGCTTCAATGGACAGGACGTAATTCCATGGCCCCTGTTAGTGAGTGTCCATGGTGGTGCCACATCTGTATAACTAGGTAAGGATTCAAGGTAAGGATTGCATCCTGACACTCTAAGGGGTCAGTTAGTCTCACTTAGAGCGGACTAACCCATGTGGTGAGGGTAGCAAGAGGCCTAAAACTCATTAAGGGCTAACCTTGTGGTGAGGGAAATCGATTCATTACAACACTTGTAACACTTAGCTCGGGGGTGAGCAGAGGTATCCACCACAAGTGTAAGCATCCGCTGAATCCGACCAAGTTATATGTATCCGGATGAGTCGAGTCGTAGTGTATTGTTTGAAAGGTCGTAACATGCTTGTGTGTCGTACGTATGATGGATTGTGGATATGTATCTGACTTCATTGATGATGTGATTTTATGCACTAGCTTACCCTACTTTTGTTGTTGTGTGCTCCTGCTGTGTGGTACTCTTATTTGCGATGATCACCAACTTGTTGGTGTGAGCAGAGACGAGGAACACCCGTGGACAACAAGGAGATGGTAATTCTGCTGCATAGTCCGCGTGGATTGGGCTTTGGTTTCCTTTGGGCTTTTATTTAGGGTTACGGCTCCTGTATTCCTCGTTATTGGAATTGTAAACTTTTAGTCATACCGTTATTCGTTTTTGGAGGCATTGTGGTGTGCCTTAGTTGTAAGGTCTTATGTTTAAACTCCTGAATTGCGCTGTTATATTATAATCATGTGACATTTTCCTTTAATTGCGTTATAAATTAAATGGGACGTTACATTTATGGTATCAGAGCGGTCATTCCTTAGGTCTGTGGACTTGGGTTGTCCGCTTAGCTTTCTCTGTGTGTCTCTAAGTGCTTAGTTAAAATTCTTGCCTTTATCAAGCCTAACCAAGTGATTTTCTGTGTGCCAGTGGACTATGGCACCCCCTCATAGGACTTCGCAATCGTCCCAGGGTGACGTACCCGATATTGCCAGGGCTATCGAGGCGATGATAGCTGCCATGACGCAGCAAAGTACAGCGATGATGCAGCAACACGAGGCATCAATGCAGCGACAGGTAGCGTCGCTAGAGCAGCAGCAGTTGCTGATGCAGCAGATGGAAGCTGCAAGGGTGGCTGCCGAGGATGCTCATCGGCAGCCTATGGAGGCCCTCCGCCAGCTGGAAGAGAACAGGGCGGCTGCCCCTGTGTTTGGCCCTGAGCCACGACCACCGGTCAGGGAGTGGAGTCTGGAAGACTTCCTGAAACACCATCCCGTGAAGTTCAACGGGAAGACGAGCCCTGACACAGCAGATCAGTGGCTGAAGGACCTGGAGAGGATCTTTGATGCAAAAACATGTCCAGCGGAGAACAGGTTGGCTTTCACCGTGTACATGCTCACCGGGGAGGCCGAACATTGGTAGACCAGCACCAAATCTATCATGGAGGAGAGGGGAGAGCCAGTCACTTGGGAGGCCTTCCGAGGAAAGTTCCTCTAAGAGTATTTCCTTGACAGCGTCAGATACACCAAGGAGGTGGAATTCCTCCAGCTCATACAGGGAGGGAAGTCAGTAGTTGATTATGCTGAGAAGTTCAAGCATCTCAGTCGTTTCTACACCTTGCCACTCGATGAGGAGTGGAGATGTCGCAAGTTCGAGAATGGACTCCGCGACAACATTCGCTTGATGGTGGCACCCTTGTCCATCAAGGATTTTGCCGCTCTGGTGGAGAAGGTCAGGGTAATGGAGAAGATGAAGAATGAGGTAGAGGGTCAGCGGCCTCAGTAGCCTTAGAGGATTTGTGGACCATCTGGGTCCAAGCCCAAACATGACGAGTGGAGGAGACCGTATGACAGACCTCCTCATCAACCTCAGGGGTCTAGGGGTCTTCCTCCCCAGCAGGGTCAAGTGCAGTGCTACATATGTGGGGGCCCTCATCTAAGGAGTGCCTGCCCGTGTATGGAGGGTTACCGTCGGTGCAACAACTATGGCAAGGAGGGCCACTTTGGGAAGGACTGTCCCAACCTTGCTAGGGCAGCAACACGCCCTCCAGCTCAGACTCCCCATCAGCATCAGAGGAGGGACAGAGGCAACAGGCCTCAGGCAACAGGCAGGGTGTATGCTATGACAGGAGCAGAGGCGACTGGTTCAGGTAACTTGGTTATGGGTTGCTGCTTGATAGCTGGTGTGTCTTGCTGTGTGTTGTATGACTCTGGAGCGACACACTCCTTTGTGTCAGATAGTTGTGTGAAACGTCTGGGTTTGTCAGTATGCGAGCTACAGTGCGAGCTTGCGGTGTCTACTCCGGCGTCGGGATTGGTCACGACGTCGTCTTTGTGTGTTAGGTGTCCAGTGGAGATAGAGGGACGCAGGTACAAGGTGAATCTAATCTGCCTGCCTTTGCAAGACTTGGAAGTGATCTTAGGGATGGATTGGCTATCTGCCAATCGCGTCCTTATAGACTGTCGGGAGAAGAGGTTGTTGTTTCCCGATTCAGAGGAGCTCGAGTTGGTGTCCCCTCAGGGGGCGGTGAGGGAGATTCAGAGTGGCGCGCAGTGCTTCATAATCTTCGCCCGTATAGAGGTGGGAGAGGGAGAGAGACCATCAATCATACCTGTGGTGCATGAGTTTGAAGACGTATTTCCGGATGAAGTACCAGGGTTGCCTCCCAGTAGAGAAGTGGAGTTCTCTATTGACCTGGTACCAGGGACGGGTCCAGTATCAATGGCTCCATATCGCATGGCTCCGACAGAGTTAGTGGAACTCAAGAAACAGATAGAAGAGCTGATGGAGAAGCAGTTTATTCGACCCAGTACTTCGTCGTGGGGAGCACTAGTGTTGTTAGTAAAGAAGAAAGATGGGAGTTCACGTCTGTGTGTGGACTACAGGCAATTAAACAAGATGACTATCAAGAATAAATACCCACTCCCGAGGATTGATGACTTGATGGATCAGCTACATGGGTCATCAGTGTTCTCGAAGATAGATCTACGATCAGGTTAACATCAGATTTTGGTGAAGGCCGATGATGTGCAGAAGACGGCCTTCCGATCCCGGTATGGACACTATGAGTACGTGGTTATGCCTTTTGGTGTGACCAATGCTCCCGCAGTGTTCATAGACTACATGAACCGGATTTTCAGACCCTTCTTAGATAAGTTTGTCGTAGTCTTCATAGATGACATCCTTATCTATTCTAAGACTCAGGAGGAGCATGAGGAACACCTGAGGATGGTGCGTAGTGTTCTGAGAGAAAAACAGTTGTATGCCAAGCTGTCCAAGTGCGAATTTTGGATGGATGAAGTGCAGTTCTTAGGGCATGTGATATCTGCACGAGGCATTGTAGTGGACCCCGCAAAGGTCGAGGCAGTGGTAAAGTGGGAAAGCCCTAAGTCGGCCACAGAGATTAGGAGCTTTGTGGGGTTAGCAGGCTACTATAGGAGGTTCATAGAGGGATTCTCCAAGATAGTGGCACCTTTGACCTTGCTTACCCGGAAGGACCAACCCTTCACTTGGACGGATAAGTGTGAGGAGAGTTTCCAGGAACTGAAGAGGAGACTGACCAGTGCCCCGATACTAGTGATCCCAGACATGGGGAAGCCTTTTGAGGTCTTTTGTGACGCCTCTCATCTTGGACTTGGTTGTGTTTTGATGCAAGAAAAGAAGGCGGTGGCGTATGCCTCGAGACAGCTTAAGGTGCATGAGCGCAACTATCTCACTCATGACCTGGAGTTGGCGGCTATAGTTTTGCCTTGAAAATCTGGAGGCACTATCTTTATGGTGCTTAGTTTCGAGTGTTCAGCGATCATAAGAGCCTCAAATATTTGTTTGACCAAAAGGAGCTGAACATGAGACAGAGAAGATGGATGGAATTCTTGAAGGATTATGACTTCGAGCTTCTATATCATCCAGGAAAGGCAAATGTAGTGGCAGATGCTCTGAGTAAGAAGACGGTACACACGGCACATCTCATGATAAAAGAGGTAGAACTACTAGAGAAGTTCAGGGACATGAAGATACAGGTGGAATTGGGGTCCGAGTCCATTAGGTGTAGTACCCTTACTATATCTAGTGACTTCTTGGACTCGATCAGAGAGAGGCAGTTGCTGGATGCCAGTCTGAACAGAGTCAGGGAACAGCTTGGGTCGGACGAGGTTAGAGACTTTGCCGTGAGTGATGATGGTATACTGAGATTTCAGGACAGGATCTATGTACCTAATGATGCAGAGGTAAGGAAGTTGATCCTTGAGGAAGGACACAAAAGTCATTTTAGCTTGCATCCTGGCATGACTAAGATGTATCAGGACCTCAAGGAGACTTTCTGGTGGCAGGGTATGAAGAAAGATGTGGCTCAGTTTGTATCAGCTTGTTTAACGTGTCAGAAGGCGAAGGTGGAGCATCAGAGACCCGGTGGCATTCTACAGTCGTTGGAGGTACTGGTGTGGAAATGGGACAGCATCTCGATGGACTTTGTGACCCATTTGCCACGAACATTTAGGGGACATGATGCCATCTGGGTGATAGTAGATCGACTGACCAAGAGTGCACACTTCTTGGCGATGAACTTGAGGATGTCTATGGCCAAACTGGCTCAGTTGTACATTAAGGAGATAATAAGACTTCATGGGGTGCCCTCGAGCATAGTTTCCGACAGAGACCCGCAGTTCACATCCCGGTTTTGGCAGACGTTACAGAGTGCTATGGGTAGCAAGCTCACCATGAGTTCAGCTTATCACCCTCAGACCGATGGCCAGTCTGAGAGGACGATCCAGTCGTTAGAGGATTTGTTGAGGACTTGCATATTTGATCATCTGGGGGCTTGGGATGAGGTGTTGCCCTTGATCGAGTTTATCTACAACAACAGCTTTCATGCGAGCATTGGCATGGTGCCATACGAGGCTCTTTACGGTAGGAGGTGTAGGACTCCTCTCTGTTGGTATCAGGATGGGGAGGCAGTGTTGGTTGGACCAGAGTTGTTAGAGCAGACCACCGAGATGGTGAGGAACAGGATGCAGGCTTCTCAGAGTAGGCAGAAGGCCTATGCAGACCGTAGGAGGAGACCCTTGGAGTTTGCAGCCGGCGATCATGTGTTCTTGAGGGTGACCCGAACCACTAGCGTGGGAAGGGCTCTCCGCTCAAGAAAACTTTCTCCTAAATTCCTTGGCCGATATCAGATCACGAGGAGGATTGGGCCAGTGGCTTATGAGATAGCCTTACCCCCAGAGTTGGCAAACCTTCACCCAATGTTTCACGTCTCACAGCTGAGGAAGTACGTGTTTGACCCAGCTCATGTGTTAGAAGCCGAAGATATACAGATCAAGGAAGACCTCACCGTGGAAGTACCACCCATCGCTCTTGAGGATAGCAAGGTTGAGGAACGTCGTGGAAACACCGTCAGTCTTGTTAAAGTCATCTGGGATCGGAGGACGGGTGACTCGACTTGGGAGTTGGAAGAGGACATGAGAAAATCACATCCACATTTGTTTACCTGGTGAGTCTCTATTTTCGAGGACGAAATTTTTTGTTGTTGGAGGGATTGTAAGACCCCTTTAAATATGTTTTAATTCTTTCTGCTCTAAAGATAGTGGAATGCCCTTGTAAGTGGGCCTAAGGCCAGCCCAACAGATAAAGTCCTTAGGTCTACCCTAAACCTAACGTTCCTTACCATTTTCAGAAAAAGCTTTTGTCCTTGCCTTGAGCTGCAACCGCCTTTACTTCTTCTAGGTTCCAACGTTCTTCAGATTCACGTTTGGCTTGGCCATTGTTTTGCTCACGTAAGTACTCTCTCACCCTATCGCCTCTGTCTAGTATAGTTTCGTAGCCACAGTGGGAAACTCTGTATTAACTCGTTTAACCGCTGTTCCAGTTTGCGAGTCGGGTCCTGGAGCTGCTGTGCTCCTTGACTCCGTGTCGGAGTCCCGTACAAACCCATTTCCAGGTAGGGAAGCTAAAACCTTCTCTTATGCCATGTTTTCTTGTGGTTTGATTGTCATTTTGAGTTTGCACGTTTGGTATGATGATATACTGGTTTGGGTACATGAATCTGTGGTTGAATCTGTTGTTAAAATTTGTTGTTTGGCTGGTGTGAGGGACTTCTTCAGGAGAACAGCGGCGAGACCTGCAAATCTCGCCCAAGCGAGTCAGTTTCGCCTAGGCGAGATGAGCAAGGACTCGCCCAAATCCCAAATGCGCGAAAGGTCGCCCAGGCGGCCCGCTCAAATTTTTAAGCGAGTAAACGCCTCGCCCACGCGAGAGGGGTCTCGCCTAAGCGAGATCCCGTGATGTTCTCTACATGCTTCCTCGAGCCCTCGCCTAGGCGAAGGGGGGCTCGCCTGAGCGAGCACGTCTCGCTTGAGCGCGACCCTTCACCCTAAGCGAGGGGTTGGGCGAGACAGTACTCTGTTTGGTTGTTTGCTTATTCTTGGATGATTGATGTTTGTTGAGTATGAGTTATATGATGAGAAATATGTATGTAATGGAGTATTACGCATGCTTGGCAAGAAACACGAATTGTAGATGATGGGTCTGGTATGAAAGTTGGCATGTGTACTAAGTGAGTTGGTTATTGTTAAAGTGACATGAAAACGAGATGAGTTGAGATCCTATGAGCATGAATGGTGTATGATGAGTTGAAATGGGTTGGGCCTGGAACATGAAAGGCTCTGGCTTTAAAGGCTGATACGATTAAGGTATATCTCTGCATGGTGAATATTCTTTGGCTGTGTGATTTTGGTTGTTTTGTGTCAGTGCATAATTCCTTGGGGTCTCTAAGTGAGACCTTCAGGGTCGCGCTTCAGTGGTCGGGAAGTAATTCCATGGCCCCTGTTAGTGGGTGTCCATGGTGGTGCCCCATCTATATAACTAGGTAAGGATTGCATCCTGACACTCTAAGGGGTCAGTTAGTCTCACTTAGAGCGGACTAACCCCTGTGGTGAGGGTAACAGGAGGCCTGAAACTCATTAAGGGCTAACCTTGTGGTGAGGGAAATCGATTCATTGCAACACTTGTAACACTTAGCTCGGGGGTGAGCAGCTCGGGGGTGAGCAGAGGTATCCACCACAAGTGCAAGCATCCGCTTAATCCGACCAAGTTATATGTATCCAGATGAGTCGAGTCGTAGTGTATTGTTTGAAAGGTCGTAACATTCTTGTGTGATGTACGTATGATGGATTGTGGATATGTATCTGACTTCATTGATGATGTGATTTTATGCACTAGCTTACCCTACTTTTGTTGTTGTGTGCTCCTGTTGTGTGGTACTCTTATTTGCGATGATCACCAACTTGTTGGTGTGAACAGAGACGAGGAACACCCGTGGACAACAGGGAGATGGTAATTCCGCTGCATAGTCCGCGTGAATTGGGCTTTGGTTTCCTTTGAGCTTTTATTTATGGCTACGACCCCTATATTCCTCGTTATTGAAATTGTAAACTTTTAGTCATACCGTTATTCGTTTTTGGAGGCATCGTGGTGTGCCTTAGTTGTAAGGTCTTATGTTTAAATTCCTGAACTGCGCTGTTATATTATAATCATGTAACATTTTCCTTTAATTGTGTTATAAATTCCTTTAATTGCGTTATATTGAATTTCTTATAATAAAAGTTTGGTGATTTATGAAAAAAAAGTAATTAGGATATAATTAATGATTTTTCATTGATTATCTATCATTACTCATATGTTTATTATATATATATATATATATATATATATCTATATATATATATATTAAACTGAGTTAGAATCTATAAGTCAATTCAATCCACCATAAGTTTAGGTCAGGTTGGGTTGAAATTTTTCTATAAATTTTAATACGGGTTAATTTTTGACCCGGGTCACCTAAAACTCGGTTCACCCAAGTTAAACTCGTTATGAGTTGGATTGACTCACCAACCCGAAAATAAAGGATTACACAAGTGCTTTTTTATTAAGTTGAGTTTTGCATTTGAGTCAGGTTAGGTTTTTTTTTAGCCAACACATTGGTATTTTTGTGATTTTGGTTTGTAGTTGGAGTTTAACATCCTTTTGGATTGCATTTGGACTCTATTGAAGTTTATTTAGATTTTAATTAGAATTATAATTTAGTTTATTTGAGATTGAAGAAAAGAAATTGTATTCTTTTAATTAAGTGAGTCGGTGAGCCAACCGATGGTGGTCGGGTCGGGTTCGAATTTTTTTGACTCGCTAATAAATCAGTTGGGTTGGGTTAGCTTAGTAAGTGACTAACCCGTGTGGGTCGAGCCAGACCGAGTCGGGTTATCCATTTTGACAGCTTTATATATATATATATATATATATATATATATATATATATATATATATATATATATATTGTACCTGTCTGGGAATAACATTTCGTCATTATGCCGAGGCATCGAGAAAGTAACTTTAGTCATGGGACGAGGTGATGGTTAAAGGGGTTCGGTATAAAGGCGAGATGACGAATACATGAGGAGATCGGTGCGAGTCCGAGGCGTTTGTAGAAAATTGAAAGATAATCAGTGTCCGATATTTGGGGGATTTGATTTTTAGAATACTTAGGAGGTTATTTTTTAAATATATTGAGTGGTTTTCAGGGGGAGGTTTTAGTTATTATTTTGGGAGATATTTTAGGGCAAAAGATAATTTTATTTTGTTACGTATTATCTACAAAATCCAATATTTGTAACTGATTATTCTATAAATACAAATTTTGCTCTCATGGTCAAGGGACAGATGGTTTTTGACCTAAGCAAGTCTTAAGCTAGGGTTAAAAATATTTCTTTCTTTTTGTTTTTGGTTAAGAATTATCTAGTATTTTTCTTGACCGGAACATTGGCGCTCACTGTGGGGTTCGGTAAAACTCGATCCTGACTCCACTTCAATAAAGAACGAGTAGAAAGGGCACAAGTTTCTGGAAGCAACAATAATGAATAGAAACAGAAATACAACGCGAGAAGGACCTACCCGGCAACAGATAATGCAAAGCATTATGGAGTTAAAACGACAAAATGAGGAAATCAAATTGAAAGCCGAGGCCGATCAAGCTCAATTAGAAAAGGAGAGAGAGGAAGCTCGTAAGAAAGCTGAAGAAGACCTTCAGCTCCTTCGGGGAGGAGGCCCTGGGGGAAAGAGAACGACTTCGCAAGGAAGCAGAGGAAACACATCGAAAGCTGGAAGATGCTCTCCAACAACAGGAATAGTTGAGGAAGGCAAATAAGGAGATGCAAAACAGACTGGATGCCACCAGGATTGGCTATCGATATTCCAGTCGTCTAAATCCTGAGGTTAATGAAGCCCATCCTTTGTCAAATGAAATTATGGAGGAGCCGATTCCCCAGAATTTTGTGATCCCAAAGATCACACCCTTTACGGGGAACTCTGATCCTGAATTACATCTAAAAGCGTTTCAAGCTCGGATGTTGATATCGGGGGGAGCCGACGCAATACGTTGTGTCAACACCCAATTTTGTCCGGGTAAAAAAATAATAATTTTGTTTTCACAAAAAATAATCAAGAAGAGGAGGAAATAAAAAAAAACAAAAGACTAATGAACATTGATTTGAGTATTGATATATTCCTACTTTGTTTTATTTGATTTAATCTTGCTTTCTTTATCTTGTTTCTTTTATTTTATTTTATTTTTTTTAATTTTGATTTTAATCATATTTTGATTACCTTTTTTATTTTTATTTTTTGTATTCCTTTTTCAAAAAATATGTATATAAAAAAGCAAAAAGAAAAAAAAGGCAAGAAAGCTAGAGGTAACGTAAGGTCTCTCTGTTATCAGACCCATGCCTGTTGTGCTATCATGGTTTTTGTATTGGGAATGAGCTGTAACATAGTCATGATGGCTGAAGGAGCAGGAAGCAACATCTGCTCTCGCCTTTATCCCAAATTTCGAGATTGGAAGGTGTAGAGAAAAGTGAACAGAACAAAGGGAAGAGTTACATAATAAAAAGAGGAACATTCATGAAAGGGGATTTTTTACGATAAAGGGGGAAGGCACTAGAGATCAGAGAGGGGGAGAATGAGTCAAAATTGAAAACGGAAGCAAAGTTGTTAATGCATTAATTTTATTTTCACAGTAAGTGTTCTTAACTCCTTCTTAGCTTCTATTACCGTGACTTGCTATTGATTTTCATGATGAATGTATGTATTGGAACTGTGACTTAATATTAATGTTCATGAATATATGAATTGGAGATGATTTGAGGTGAGCATAGTAAGTCTGTTATTTATTAGCCAGAATCCACCACCCCATCATCCTTTTTGTTTCACCATCATTCATAAGCATATAACCAAACAGATCCTCATCATTCTTTGATCCATCATCCTAACACAGTTCGCATCATTAATACACCAAAAAAAAATTTATCACCACCTTACCACCTTCCCGCCGCACCTAACGCGAACACCAAACCAACAACCCATCACCATCTTCATCTCGCACCTACATAAAAACTAGAACCCCATTCCAACACCAAATATTCACGTCTCTTGCACGTGATTTGGGATTAGATTTGAATGGCGTGGAAAAGGGGAACCTCGCGGCAACTGGATTTCTGGCAGTGCTTTCCGTAAACAGCGATGGTGTTGCGACAGCAGTCTAGATCGCGACTGTCTAGGTTGACAAATGCGAGGCCGAAGCAATGACAGCGGCGTGGTGTGCGACGACACAACTCTAGAACCTAGCCTATCTCACGCGCGGGAGAAGAAACGAGAAGGCAAGCGTTTCGGAAAGATGGGTTCTCACCGGCGACGGCGGCATGTCTCGCCGGCGACGGCGGTTGCATCTCTCGCCGGTAGTTGGACGTGCGGTGGTGGCATCTGATGCTGGAGCCATTGGGGCTTGCGCGGATGTAGAAGGAGGTTGTGTGAAGGAGAAGCTTTAGTTTAAATTAGGTTTAGTTTAACTAGAAATTGGACCACACCCTTGTTTGTTCTGTGCACCTCACATCTTGATATTTGTATCTCCCTATTTGCAAAATTGAATTACTTTGTGTTTTTGGTCCTCATTTACTGACTGCACCCTAATTTTCATTGCTTACACCTCTTCTACATTTTTATTCCATCTTCAGCTTTTACTCTGTACACCCCTTTTTTCCTTTATCTCGCACCCATGTTTTAATTTTATGCTGTGAGTACCCCTGATATTTACTAACCTCGCACCCCTACCACACTTGTTTCATGTTTACTTCATGCACCCTCACATTTACTTCACGCACCCCGCCTATTTACTACGTGCACCTCCCAAATCTGATAACTCGCACCCCCTATGTATTTGTTTCTCATTTTTGGGCATGTGTTTATGCATTACTCGCTGCACCTCCCACATTACTCATGCACCTTACTATTGTTGTTTTTTTTTACTTTTATCTTTTTTGTTATTATTTTTTTTTCTTTTCTTAAAAAAGAGAAAATGAAAATATTTTAAATTATAAAAAACTACAAAAAATAGAAAAATCTAAAAAACGAAAGATGTTCTCTTTTGTTTTATTGTGTCTGTTCGGTCATCCGCACCGTGTGACACTCATTTTCAAAATACCAAAAATGGTTTTCTTTATATTTTAGTGTTTGTCCGATCGCTCGCATCGTATGACACATGTTTTTTCAAATAATCTCAAAAACATCAAAAAATACAAAAATTTTAAAAATACAAATATCAACATTTTCCAACAAATATTTTCTTTAAGAACTACGTGATCCTTGATTCTCCACTGTGAGATACGTAGGAGCAAGGCCAGTCCTTGTCAGGTTCACCTCCAAAAAAATCAAATCATTTTCTCAATTGTTTTCCAAATATCTTTTAAAGAACTACGTAACCCTAATTTCTCATTTGAAATGAGAATACGTAGGACCAAGGTCAATCCTTGTCGGGCCCAAAAAATTAAAAACATATTTTTGTTTCATTTTAGCATCTTTGTCTCTTTATTTTTGGGGAAAATTAATATTTTGAAAACCACATCAACTTTGCATGTTTAATTAAGGGTACCGCCCTTGGGCGGGCGCTGCTAACACATTCCCTATGCGTAACCGACTCCCGAACCCAAAACTTTGGTTTTTCCGCAGACTTGTCTTATTTTTATGGTTTTCCATAGTTTTCCATAAATAACTATGGTGGCGACTCCAAATCTCTTTTAAAACCCATTTTTTTTTTTCGGTTTGCCTTCCTGTCACGATTCCGGTTGCGACACGTTGCAAGATGTTCGTCAGCACGCTAGCCGAGATCACCCTCGAATGGTTCAGCACTATTCCGAGTTCCATAATCACTTCGTTTGCCGAGTTCAAACGTGCTTTCTTGGAAAGATTTTCAGCCAATAGGGCCAAACCTGTAGAGATGGCGGACATGTTTGACATACGTCAAAATACAGAAGAATCACTAAAACAGTTTGTCAATCGCTTTACCAATGTTAGCATGAGAGTGGTGGATCCTAACGATGGATTACTCGTGAAACCCTTTGTGAAGGGGCTCCGGGCTAGTTCTTTTAGTGAATCTTTATATCGGATCCCGCCAAAGCCTCTAATGGAGATAAGACAAAGAGCAGCAGTAGAAATAGAAACTGAAGAAGCCATGAGACATAAAAATGTGGGAGATAAGAGGATGTTGACTAATGCAAGGAACAAACGAGAAGTTAAGCCATTCAAAAGAGAAAGAACTCCTCCGCGGACTCAGTCAAATTGCAGGTTCGTTCCTTATTTAGCACAGAAAAGAACCGAGTATCATCGAACTCGTACAATGCCTAATCTTAGGTCAACCCTGGCGGAGATACTGGAGGATGCAGAAATATCTAAGCATCTGCATTATCCTAGTAACACTGGGAGGACACTCGGGACCCGACCAAATGCTTGGTGTAAATTTCATCAGGCTGGGGGTCATGATACCAATTCATGTTATACTTTAACCAATCAGTTATCCACGTTACTAGACAAAGGATTAATGAAGAAATACGTAAAGGCAGATGCCGATGCAGAACCATCTGAGACACCCTCAGCGACCGACCTGCATGAAATACCCATCTTGGGGGATTTCAATACAATAGTGGGAGGCTTTGCTGGAGGATGACGAACCAGTTCGGCTAGGAAGAGATATGTAAGGAGTGTCATGACCACAGCGAAAATTGAACGGTCAAAGAAAGTCCCATATATTGTCTTCTCGAGTGAAGATCTAAAAGGAGTGGTGCTACACGAAGATGACCTGATAGTTCAATCTGTTATTATGATGGGAAGGAATGTTCATAGAGTGTTGATCGATCAAGGGAGTTCGGCAGATGTGATGTTTTGAAACACCTTTGTGGGGCTACAAATACCAATAGATCAACTACAACCCTTTGACGGGGTACTTGTTGGATTCTCGGGAGATCAGGTAGAAGTTAAAGGGTATGTTGATCTGCGAACAACTTTTAGAGATAAGGAAGCCGCCAAAACTATATTTGTGAGGTACATAGTTGTCAATGCGCCTTCATCATATAACTTACTTTTAGGGAGGCCTTCTATCAACAAATTGGGGGCTATGATATCTACAGTCCACTTGAAGATGAAATTCCCTACTGACGATGAGAAAATAGTCACTTTATCAGTAAATCAAGAAGTAGCTCGCAAATGTTATGAAGACAGTCTTAGGACAAGGCGGAAGGTTGCGTATTCTGTTAGCACGGCAGAAACCGTCGTTCATTCAGAGTTAGATCCTAGATTAGTGCACTCGGAAAGAAGACCTCAACCTATGGGAGAGGTGAAAGAGATATTCATAGATGGCAAGAAGTTAAAGATAGGAGGAGATTTGGATCTGGAATAGGAACAACAACTTATACGAGTATTGAGGAATAATCTTTCCTCATTTTCTTGGGGTGTATCTGATATGACAGGGATAGATCCTGATTTCTTATGTCATAAACTCAATATAAATCCTTCAGCTAAACCTAAAGCTCAGAAACGTAGACGATTGAGTGGGGAACGTGTTCGGGCTGCTGCAAAGGAGGTGCATAAACTTTTGAAAGCAGCCCACATCAGGGAAATTCAGTATCCAACTTGGCTGGCAAATGTGGTGATGGTTAAAAAGTCTAATGGGAATTGGAGGATGTGTGTTGATTTCACTAACTTAAATAACGCATGTCCGAAGGATTCTTATCCTTTACCCAACATAGATGCATTGGTGGATAGTGCATCAGGCTGTGCTTTGTTGAGTTTTCTAGATTCTTATTCAAGGTATAATCGGATAAAAATGCATTCACTAGATGAAGATAAAACAGCATTCATGGGTGAAACTTCAAATTATTGTTACAAAGTGATGCCTTTTGGATTGAAGAATGCATGAGCTACATATCAAAGGTTAATGGACCGAATATTGGTGTCAATGTTAGGGTGAAATGTGCATGCTTACGTAGATGATATGGTGGTCACTTCGGTAGAAGAAAGAAGGCATCAAGAAGATCTGGAGGAATTATTTGCTACGATTAACAAGTATCAGCTCAAACTTAACCCTGAGAAATGTATTTTTGGGGTTAAGGCAGGGAAGTTTTTAAGCTTCTTACTTACTGAGAGGGGGATAGAAGCTAATCCGGACAAATGCGAAGCTATCATAAATATGAGGAGCCCAAGCAATGTCAAAGAAGTGCAGAGGTTAACTGGGAGAATGGCATATTTCCATATTTCCAATGTCTAAAGAAAAATGAAAAATTTCAGTGGTCCGTTCAGTGTGAGGAAGTTTTTCAAAAGCTAAAAGAGTATTTGAGTAAACCCCTGGTATTGTGCAAACCAGAGAAAGATAGTGATCTAGCGTTATATATCTCGGTGACCGAAAATGCAGTCAGTTCGGTATTAGTACAAGAATCAAGGGGGGAGCAGATGCCTGTATATTTCGTAAGCAATGTACTTCATGGAGCCGAGGTGCGATATCCTACTATAGAAAAGGCTGCATTAGCTATAGTTGTGTCAACACGGCGTTTAAGGCATTATATCCAAAATCATAAAGTCAAGGTAATGACGGATTTACCGATTAGGTATATATTACAAAAACCGGATATATGAGGTAGATTGGTCAAATGGGCAATAGAACTCTCAGAGTATGAAGCTCTAATAGTGGGGATGCTTTTAGCTAAGGAAATGGGTGTTTCTAGGCTGTTGGTTAAAAGTGATTCTGCATTGGTGGCAGGACAAGTGACGAGTGAATTTCAAGCTCGTGACCCACAGTTGGCCAAATATCTGGAGATGGTCTGAACCATTGCAAAAAATTTTGTTCTCTTTGAGTTTGTACATGTCCCGAGATAGCAAAATTGTCGAGCTGATTTGTTATCAAAATTGGCTAGTTGCTCAAAGCCGGGACAACATAAATTTGTGATAAGAGAAACGTTGATATCCCCTCGAGTTGATACACGAGAGAAGTATCAAATCATGGAGGTTCAGATGATCGAAGAATCTTGGATGACACCGTTGAAAAGCTATCTTGCAGATGATCAATTGCCTGAGGATGCGGATGAGGCGAGAAGAATAAAGAAAAGCTCAAGTCGATATACATTGATTGATGGCAATTTATTTAGGTATGGGTTTTCTCGACCTTTGTTAATTTGTGTAGATATGAAGGAAGCATCTCGAATTATGACCGAGCTCCACGAGGCATATGTGGAAGTCATATCGGTGGAAGAGCATTAATGTTGAGAATTATGTGTGGGGGGTTTTTCTGGACCACTATGAAGCATGATTGCATGGAGTATGTAAGGAAATGTGAGTCATGTCAGAAGCATGCAGACTGGAACAATGCTCCACCTGAGGTGTTGCATTCTATTAATGCATTGTGGCCGTTTCACACTTGGGGAATAGACATTTTAGGCCTGTTCCCTAAAGGAGTGAGACAACTAAAATTTTTTATTGTCGTTGTTGAATACTTTACAAAGTGGATTGAAGTTGAGCCTGTAGCTGTGATTTCTGGTAGTTGAGTTCGGGAATTTATCTGGAAGAATATAATATGTAGATTCGGTGTTCCGCACCGGATTATCTCGGATAATGGGACTCAATTTACATGCTCACAAGTAAGGCAGTTATGTGAAGAAGTTGGAGTTAAACAGGTCTTTTCCCCTGTGGAGCATCCTCAAACGAATGGTCAGGTAGAGGCAGCTAATAAAGTGATACTTAGGTGTGTTAAACGAAGATTGGCGGCAACCAAAGGGGAATGGCCAAATGAGATACACCGAGTACTATGAGCATATCATACCACACCTCAGTCATCTACCTGAGAGACTCCTTTTAGTTTTGTATATGGCACTGATGCTATGATACTTGTGGAGGTTGTAGAAAATACTGGAAGAGTAAGGTCATTCGCCGAAGAGGTTTCTGAAGTAGGGCTTCGTGCAAACCTTGACGTCATAGAAGAAGTTAGGGAATTAGCTCGGATTTCGGGAGAGGCAATAAAAAGGAGATTAGAAAGAAGGTACAAGACTAAGGTGATACCTAGAAGATTCCAGACAGAAGATTTAGTATTAAGAAAGGCCCAATTAATTCAGATAGATAGCAAATTGGCACCAAAATGGAGAGGTCCTTATCGCATTACGGAGGTGCTAGGAGAAGGAGCTTACAAATTGGAAACATTAGATGGTAAGGAGATACCACGAACATGGAATGTAGCGAATTTACGTTTTTATTTTAGTTAGGAAGATAACCTTGTTTTGTAAATTATTTTTATATTTTAGCTGAGTTGCTTGATGTATAAAAAGAGCCTTCGTGTTCTATTCCAAGCCGAGTTGCTTGATGTATAAAAGAGCCTTTGTGTTCTATTCCAAGCCGAGTTGCTTGATGTATAAAAGAGCCTTTGTGTTCTATTCCAAGCCGAGTTGCTTGATGTATAAAAAGAGCCTTCGTGTTCTATTCCAAGCCGAGTTGCTTGATGTATAAAAGAGCCTTCGTGTTCTATTCCAAGCCGAGTTGCTTGATGTATAAAAGAGCCTTCGTGTTCTATTCCAAGCCGAGGAGCTTGATGTATAAAAAGAGCCTTCGTGTTCTATTCCAAGCCGAGTTGCTTGATGTATAAAAGAGCCTTCGTGTTCTATTCCGAACCAAGTTGCTTGATGTATAAAAAGATCCTTTGTGTTCTATTCCAAGCTGCTTGATGTATAAAAGAGCCTTTGAGTTCTATTCTAAGCCAAGGAGGTTGATGTATAAATAGAGCCTTCGTGTTCTATCCCAAGCCGAGTTGCTTGATGTATAAAAGAGCCTTTGTGTTCTATTCCAAGTCGAGTTGCTTGATGTATAAAAGAGCCTTTGAGTTCTATTCCAAGTCGAGGTGCTTGATGTATAAAAAGAGCCTTCGTGTTCTATTCCAAGCCGAGTTGCTTGATGTATAAAAGAGTCTTTGTGTTCTATTCCAAGCCGAGTTGCTTGATGTATAAAATAGCCTTTGAGTTCTATTCCAAGCCAAGTTAATTAAACATTAAAAAAAACTGAGAGCTCGATGAAAAACCGAGGTACGAAAGTTAGGTGGTGTGGGTAGGAAAGCTAGTTGGTGTTAATTAAACATTAGAAAAACTGAGAGCTCGGTGAAAAACTGAGGTAGGAAAGCTAGGCGGTGTTAATTACATTACAAAACTGAGAGCTCGGTGAAAAACCGAGGTAGGAAAGCTAGTTGGTGTTAATTAAACATTACAAAACTGAGAACTCGGTGAAAAAACCGAGGTAGGAAAGTTGGGTGGTGTTAGTTAAACATTACAAAACTGAGAGCTCGGTGAAAAACTGTGGTAGGAAAGCTAATTGGTGTTAATTAAACATTAAAAAATTGAGAGCTCGGTGAAAAACCGAGGTAGGAAGGGTAGGTGGTGTTTAAAACTGAGAGCTTGGCGAACAAGAAATACTAATAGTAGGAAACATTAGAATTTTATAAAAACTTTGAAAGTATTCTTAGCATAGGGAAAATGTTAACATAAATGATAAGATAGGAAATAGTAAAATGTTAAAAGTGAGGCACAATAGATAGTACAAAACAGAATGCCAGACTACAAAAAGGGACCTAAAAAATTAAAAAGATTCTAGTCGTTGGTTTCAACAAGCTGCCCGTCGACAACGAATTTGGAGATGTCTGCTTGGGATAAATCTGCATCGGGGCAGAGAATACGAACTTGATCAAGTGCGAGTTGAAATCCATATTTAATGAAGAACTGATTTGGTCTTTAAGAAGTTCTGAGCTTTTAAGGAGATATTTCTCTTTAAGTCCGATAGTAGTTCATCTTTCTTCTTTACCGGAGTTGCTAGCTCGGCGACTTCGGCAATTAGGCGAGAGTTTTCGGTCTGAGAAAAGACCAAAGATTGCTCTTTCTGTTCTAGGTCTGGGGTCTTCTGAGCAGACAGGTTGGTGAACTGGTCCATCAGCATAAAGCTGGACACTTCAACTTTATGGAGATTTGCTAGAATACTTTCGTGAAGAGTCTTGAGGTCTTGAGTCTTTAAGAGGTTGGCATCATGGCGGAGAAAGTTGTGTTTGCGGCCGTGCTGGGAATGGTGGAATTGTGGATGCCAGAAACTTATTTCAGTATCATCCACTGTTTGCTGAGGGGCAAGTTGAACCTGGGAAGTTGAGTGTTACGAGGTGGCTTCAATTATCTTCTTACCTCGAGGTTTGAATTTTCTAGTAAGGGGCTCGGGATTGGGCTCCGATATTTTTTCATGGAGATCGGCACGAGGAGGAGGTGCAGAGGGGCTAGCACCAACTATTGTAGTTTTTTGTTTTATAAGTTGTCGAGCTCGTTTTAGCATATCCTTTTGAGACATTGCCATTAGGCTTTCTGCAAAAGACGATAATTTGGATAAATAAAGAGGAATAACAAATACAGAGTAATAAAGAAGATAATAGTAAAAGTAAGTACCGATGTGGAATTTTAGATCCACCACTCGGAATTCCAGCTCTAATAATTTTCGAGTATCAAAAATAACATCCATTTGTTCCAGCATCAAGCAGTCTTTTTTCTCGGAAGGGTCCAGGTCTTCTAATTGTCGGGGAATTTGTAGGTTAGTAAACTAACACTGATATAAGGGGAATCCTTCTAAGAGGGAAGGGTTGTGTTCAAGGGCTACTATTTTTATGAAAATACCTTTAAAGCCTTTGTAGGACGAGTTGTATAAAGTCAATAGACCTCGGCCACTGACTCCACTAAGGGATGCCCACAGTTGTTTATGTGGGGCTCTTAATTCGAAAAGGTAAAGAAACATATTGGTTGACGGAGTGATGCCGAAGTGGGTGCATAAGATTTGGAAGGCATGTATGAAGGCCCAGCTATTAGGGTGTAATTGACATGGGGAAACTTTTAAAATGGTAAGGAGTTCTTTTTCAAAGGTATTAAAAGGGAGCCTTAAACCTAATTTTGTGAATAAAGTAACATACATATAGGTGAACTTCTGAGGGGGGACAGGGAATAAGGTACCGTCTCTACAAATAGGTTTATCACTATCACAAGTAGTAACGGCTACATCAGTCTCATTGCTTTTACACAAAGTTTGATGGCGTCTAAAGGCTCTGATCCTAGTTAAGGTGGTCATAGACGAGGTTTCCTTTCGTAAAGCAAGAGGAGCCCAAGAGTAGAGGGAGTTATAGTAGATACTCATAGTGGCCAGTTGCAATGTGGTAGGAGGGATTTAAACAGAATAAATTAAGGATAATCAGGGGAAGAGGAAATGGCAATCGCAATGCTAAACAGAGTGCAGAAACAAAGACAATGCATAAGAGGCAGTCATTGGGGACATTGGGATAAGCATAAAAATGGGAAAATCGAAGGATGTGATCGAAAAAAGGGAAAGAAGAAGAATACCTGGAGGAAGGAAGCAACAGACGAGAAAAAATGGAGGAGGCAGAAGAAGCATGGAAAGTGAGAAGTTGAGTGGTTATTTAGGGTTGTGCATTTGAGAAGGTCAAGAGGGAAGGGAGTTATGCTGATTGAAATTTAAAAAAAAAAAGATTGTTTGATGGATTACACGTGGCCGCAAATGTCTGAAAGGTAATTATGGTTTCATGGAAAGTGGTGAGGGACAGTTACTGAAAAGACAACTCCTACTTTCCTCGTTCTTGAGAAGAGGAAATGCATAAGTTGGAGAGCTATGTATCTGTCTGGGAATAGCATTTCGTCATTATGCCGAGGCATCGAGAAAGTAACTTTAGTCATGGGACGAGGTGATGGTTAAAGGGGTTCGGTATAAAGGCGAGATGACGAATACATGAGGAGATCGATGCGAGTCTGAGGCGTTTGTAGAAAATTGAAAGATAATTAGTGTCCGATATTTGGGGGATTTGATTTTTAGAATATTTAGGAGGTTATTTTTTAAATATATTGAGTGGTTTTCAGGGGGGAGGTTTTAGTTATTATTTTGGGAGATATTTTAGGGAAAAAGATAATTTTATTTTGTTATGTATCTACAAAATCCAATATTTGTAACTGATTATTCTACAAATACAAATTTTTCTCCCATGGTCAAGGGACAAATGGTTTTTGACCTAACCACTAATTACACAATTATGTAGTATACACGAGTCTCTTGGGAAACGATATCCCAGTTTTACCGGTTACTACTTGCGCGACTTGGTACACTTGCCAAAGTCTTAACATACACACATAAGTTTTTTCTGAAAATTAGGACTTTCTCAACACTTCACATTTCTCTCATTCTTATCCTCAATTTACAACATTTACAGACATACACCATTCTAATAAGCAACCCAATGTGCCATATTCGTTATTATGACATCAAATTTCATTATCCTTTTCTATTCTTACAAGCATAAAGAATTAAAACTTCAATCATGTTTCCAAATAACTCATTAATCCAACATGTTTCAAATCATATATTTTCACTAAAAAAACCCTAAACCACTGTAATACTTAGAAAATCCACAATTTCACAAAATTAAAAGTCTTAATTAACTTCACATTTTGAACTAGAATACTCTTCAGAATAATTTATTATCTTTCTCATATTTAAGTCAACATGCAAATAAAATATTCATACCCAAATATTTAAACAACAATATGACTTTAAATTTTGAAAACAATTTAGCTCCCCTTACCTAAATGGGGGTATTCACTAAAATTTTGTGTTGGGCATCGCAAATTTCTCCAAAAATTTGCCCTATACACAATTAAACCTTAAAATAATAAATTTTATGACTCTATGGTCAACACTAGATGAAATTTTATCTAGATTACAAGTAAGAAAGCACATGCAACCCTAGAATGTTGCATGCATTATAAAAACTAAAAGCAACCCCAAAGAAAGATTTCACTCACCTTATGTTAATCGTTCATAGTAGATCAAATGACTTGTCACAAAGATTACTTTTATTGTTTCTAAAATTTATAGATGACAAAAAAATTTGAAATTTTTAGAAGAAGAGAAGATAAGACATATGAAGGGGATGGATTGAAGGTGAAGAACATGTTTTGTGTTGTGAGGGATAAATCACTTTGCCCCTAACTCAATTTCCTTTTTAAAAAGACTAACATACCCTTAGTTATTAGTTTTAACATATATGTATATATACTTATGCTTTTTTTGTTGGGTCCTCACATTCTCCCTCACTAGAAGAATTTTCGTCCTCGAAAATTAGCTTACCTAGACAAACTCTAAGATATAATTATTGTTGACATGTGAAGCCAAGGTGGTATGCCTCTTGAATATTTGATGAAACCCTTTTGAACTACCTTGAAGTCATTATCATTGGAATGAAGCCTACATTGATGAAGATAAGGAGATTTGATGGTATTCATGGTGATTAAGGTTGGAATGTGTGCTTTCCACATGGTTACATCATTAAGAAAGTGTATTTGAAGTTTGTACTTCATATTGTAGACCTTGTAGCATTAATTTGATGTATTTGGTCTTTGGTGTGTCTTTTAATTTGTTGAATGGTTTTTCAACAGGTTAAAATATCTCTTTTAATCTGTTGAATGGTTTTTAATCGACTGATTTCACTTAAGTCAAGTGAAATCAACAGATTGATTTGGAAATCAACTTGTTGAATTTCGTAACAGTTTGACTATAAGAGTTGTGATTTTCGAAAGAAAGGTATTCTGATCATTTTTTAGCACACAATTATTTTGGCAACTTGTGGAAACTCTCTCTTTCATGATCATTCAGACTACAAAGTTGAAGATTGATCTTGGATCAATTCTTGGAGCTTTTGGCTTGTGTTTGAAGCTTGGAGAAAGTGGTTTGTGGTAGGCTAGGTTGTGCTACCACTGAGGTTTGATCTTTCTCAAGCTTTGTGTGTGTGCCTGGTGGTTTTCCAAGTCTCCAAGAGGGTTCTTGCTTTGTTGGTGTGATTCTTGTGTGATTCAAGAGTCTTGTTTGTTGTTTTTGCATATTTTGAAAGTGTAAGGGTGGATACTTTATAAATCTTTTGAAATAGCGCAAACTCAAGCTCAGGTTGCCTTGACAAACTGGATGTAGTTCAGGTTTGAGTGAACTAGTATAAAAATCTTGTGATTCAATCTTTTCTCTAACCCTTCTCTCTTGCATAATCATTTAAAGTTTAAAGAACTTGAGCTTTAATCATCATTTTCGTGTATCCTGCATGTTTTCATGACATTTGTAGCATTGAGCATGTTTGCATAATTAATTAGAACCTATCTTGATCATTCTTATGCACTGTTCCTGGTTTAAAACACGAATCTGCATTTCTGCATTTTTCCTAGTATTTTACTCAACTGTTTTTCTGTTTCAATCGGTTGATTATTCCAAAACAGAATATGTTTAGTAAAATCAATCAATTAACTCTATTTTTGACCGATTGAAAGTATACAGTCGAGTAGCTTTTGCATCCTAACTTGGTGATCTAAATATTCAATTAAAGGTGATTTTTAGCTTTTAAAGATAGCCTAAATTTTTAACTAGCCAATTCAATCCCCCTTCTTGACATTTCAACCATTTCAAAACTAACAATTATCTTATTCTCTTCTTTATCTCTATGGTAAAATCACTAGATACAATATCCTAAACTTGTTAATGGTATAACTCTTAGAAAACATGTTCACCAATAAAAGGATTTAAAAGGTTTTATTTCTTAATATATAAAAGGTTTCCTACATACATAAAGATGTTTTCAACTAGTCTTAATTCATCCTACCTTTTTGCTTAGTCTATTGTATTAACTCTAGTTTATGATGCATGGATATGATTACTATAATATAACTTTGTAGGAGGAACCTTGTACTATAAATATCAATTTTCTACCAACAACTTTAAAGAAAATACATTTTTAATGGAATTTCAATTTCAATTTTTGAAAAAACAATTAATCGGGCTTTTTGTTTATTTATTTACTTTGTACACTCCCAAATGTAATAACCCCACACCCCTTTATATTAAGTTTTATTTTACCTTATGTACCCACATTTTCACTAAGCACACACCCTCACTCCTTTAATTTCTTTTTTTAGACTATGATGCGTTTCCTTTATGCACCACACGTTTCTCTATGTGCATCCTATTTTCATGTGAGTAATTTTTCTCATTGCACCCACATACTCACTTATACATTCCCATTTTCTATTTCCAATTTTACATTTTTTTAATTAAATATCACATTTCAATCATATCATTTTCAAAAATAATAATAAATATTTTAAATTGAAATAAAAATTAAAATAATTTTCATAAATGATAAAAATAAGAATAAATAAAATTTAAAATTATTTTCTTTATTTTATCTTTTAGTGTCTAATCGACCGTTTGCGTAGCACGACACTTCTTTTTAAATACAAAAATTATAAAATTAATTTTGATGTTTAATCGACTGTTCGCGTCGCACGACACTTCTTTTTAAAATACAAAAATTATAAAATTAATTTTGGTGTTTAATCGACCGTCCGCGTCGCACGACACTTCTTTTTAAAATACAAAAATTATAAAAATAATTTTGGTGTTTAATCGACTGTCCGCGTCGCATGACACTCCTTTTTAAAATACAAAATTATTAAAATGATTTTGGTGTCTAATCGACCGCTCGCGTCGCACGACATTACTTTTCAAAAGTATAAAAAAATCATAGAAATATTTTGGTGTCTAATCGACCGAACGCGTCACATGACATTTATTTTCAAAAATATCAAAAGACAATTTTAAGAATTAAATATTCTAATCAAGTTTTATCAAGAACTATGTGATCCTTGATTCTCCATTGTGAATGGAGATACGTAGGAGCAAGGCAAGTCCTTGTCAGGTTCACTTCCCAAAGATTAAAAGGTTTTCCAAATCATTTTCAAATAGTTTTATAAAGAACTACGTAGCCCTGATTTTTCATTTTTAATGAGAATACGTAGGACCAAGGTTTTAATCCTTGTCGGGTCCCTTTCACTCCAAAAATAATTTTGTTCAATATTTTCTTATTTATGGAAAAAATAAATATTTAAAATAAACACACCATTCTTGTTGGTTTTGGTTTTTCTCAAAGCAAGTGTTTCCCTCTTTGTTGATACTTAAATCTTATGTAGGTTGTCTTTATGTTCTCCTCTATTTAGATTACACAATTTTCATTGGCTCCTATTCTAGTTGCAATATGTAATATCTAGACTAAACTCATGTCCTCAAACAACTTAGTGATCTTGAATACTTTTTAAATATTGAAGTAAAAGATCTCTCAAATGCTTATTTTTTCCCAAACGAAATATATACTTGACAAAACAGGAATGTCAATAGCTAAAAGATAAAGAAATCTTCACTCATCTTCAAAGAGAATTAAAACTTTCTAAGTTTGAGCTTGGATACATAGGCGAATGTGTTTTAAATCAATCAATTGTTAGTAGTTTACAATATATAAGACTAACTAGATCTAAAAGTAGATATAGTGATAAAGTTTGTCAATTATCTAATAAAATAATTTCTATAAATTTCAAATAAACCCATTTGTATCGTTTGTTTAATTTTAAATAATTAGCATTCAACTTCATCCATTTTTAATTAAAGGTTTAAATATGTTTTTTATCGCCTAACTTTAAGTTAAAATTGAAATTAGTCCATCTTAAAAAATGTGACTCAATTTAGTCTTTTGGTTTTAAAAATGCGTGGATTTAGTTATTTTAACTAAATTTAAGTTTATTAGACGTTTCAAACATGTTTCATTATTGCATTTGAATTGTTTATACCATTTGACACATTTTCGTTTTAATGTTAACTAAGAAATATGTTTGAAACGTTAAATAAACTTAATAAAATTTTATTAAAAATTTTAGATCCACGCATTTCTAAAATTAAGAAACTAAATTTGGTCAAAATTTTGAAGATGGATTAATTTAAATTTAAGGGACCAAAAACATATTTAGTCCTTAATTAAATAATGTAACTTCTAATTTTATTTATAATAATAGCATTTTGTAAAATATTCTATTCGTTTTTATAATTTTTTTATTTAAATTTTATACTTTTAAAAGAACAAGAAAAAAATATTTCTTTATTATTAATATTAATATAAAAGAAACAGATATTATTTATCAAAATATAAAGAAAAAATATATTTAAAAACTAAAAATGGTTTACTTATATTTTATTGAAAGAATGGAAAATATATTAATGTTCTTACAAGTGAGAAGACCTAAGGCCACATATTCTCCTTCTCGGTCTTCAAATTTTGGTTTCGAAAATTGAAATACTTGAATTGAGGTACCTACAAATATACTTCGATGATAAGTTAGTGTGTGCAAATAATAATTATTATGGAATAAATAATAACATCCAATCATATGATAAAGAATAGTTTCTTCTTAAGCGTACTTGCTTATTTATATTAGGCTTAAATATATATTTGATCCTATTTTTGTTGATTTTATTCAATTTGGTCTCTATTTTCGTTTTATGTTCAATTAGATCCTCATTTTTGTCAAATTGTGGTCAATTTGGTCCTTCTCACTAACGGTGTTTAAATAGTTAACGTTTTTGAACAGTACATACCACGTGTCAGCTCCTGATTTTTTTGATTTTTTTTTTGATTTTTTTGATTTTTTTTTTAATTTTTTTTAATTTCAAAAAAATGGTCCACGTGTCAAGTCATAATTGTGCCATGTGTCAGTTTGTGGCAGTATTATT
>Ga0214545_1004039_pt1 | contig 27641 bp, 15 predicted proteins | sample CNSS4metaG_FD_160064 | JGI IMG/M metagenome (GOLD analysis project Ga0214545, IMG submission 160064) | Root nodule microbial communities from cowpea collected in UCLA plant growth center, Los Angeles, California, USA - CNSS4 | ecosystem: Host-associated > Plants > Roots > Nodule | place: USA... | reverse complement strand
ACACCACTTTTACACCAAAACCTTAAGGCAATGTTGTTATGGGTCTTTATTCTTATATAGTGTTTAACTTTGTCTTTTCTATCCAATGTGGGACTTTTTGACTCACACTTGGACTATTCCCAACATTTAGTAATAAAAGGTTGAAACTATAAATAGGTTTTGTATAACAAAGTTCATTTTATAAAAATCATCATTTCTCTAAATTTTCTTTTTATACTTCTCCTCTACCTTCTTTTCAGATATACAAAAGTTTAATACAAATAATATTATTTTATTATTTATAGTTTCTTAAGAAAAAAAATCAAATTATATAGTTCAACAAGTCAGTGACCAGAACATTTTTAAAGTAAAAAGAAAAAAAAAATATAAATGTTACTTTCAAGATGATTTCTGTCAAAAAAACAAAAAAACAAAAAAAAAAGTCACTGTAACGTGTAAAAGTAATGACATTAGCATCGATGCTGAACTGGATGTTGAGGGCAAAATTGTTACAAAAGATCCAGGTGTACAGAGGCCCAAGAAAAGCATGAGATGGAGGAGAGATAATGTATTTCTAAGAGATTATGTGGCCTGAGGGGAGGGGAGCTATGCGTATGGTATGCTTCCTCTGCAATATTCTCATCGTTGTCTCTCTAAATTCTTTTGTTATTCTACCTAATTTCTTCTGTACCTCTAAATCAGGTGCTGGATCTGTTTCCATTCTGATGCAATTGTCAAGATGAGGAGTGAGGAGTTATGTTGCTCTGTTGAAGATTGTTTTCTTTTCTGTTCAACGATTCATTGCATTGAATTTTACATTGTTGGAATTTTATACGCGTGTCAGTCACAAAAGGATTCACAACTTTTGTTAAAAGGAATTGAAATTCGTATATATAACTATGATTTCTTTGAAAGTTGTAAAGAAATATTAGACGATTTTTTCATTTTTAAAGTCGTGCTTTCAATCACTACCCAACAGTTTCACCCATTTTCTAAATATGTCCGAAACATTGTCTTTTCCTGCCACACATCTACTATAGTAGTTGTTCATAAATTTCAGTATATACTATTGCAAAATGTGTTATTACTAAACAGCAAATGAATTATAGTATAACAGAATTCAACAACTGGATTTCCATTGTTTGCGCGCCAGATTTGATACTTGAACGTATGAAGTGGTAATATATATAAGGTTGAAGCTTTTCCTACACGTGATTATGTCTCTTCTTTCAAAATCTCAATGCCATTCACCGGAGTTTCGTTTTCTTTCTTGTAAATGTACCTCCTTTGCACCCACAGAAAGATCCCAAGATTAAGAGCAGATATCACAACAAGAATAGCATAATAGTAATCCAGGTGGCTATCATTCAAGTTGTTGCCTAACCAGCTCTTACCATTACCACTGATCTTCCTCGAAAATTTATCGATCACTGATACCACAAGACTATTGCTGTATTTGCCAGCAGCTACAGTGCTGGTGTAGAAGGCTGTGCCAAGGACTTTCATTTCTTCTGGGGATTCATCATAGAAGAATTCTAGCAATCCACCCATAATGAAAGTGTTTGCAAGACCGAGTAGAACATGTTGAGGCACGAGCCAGAAAATGCTCATAGGAACTACTTCTGCTCCAGTAGTTATGTGTTTCTCTCTTATCACGTCCATTCTTGCAAGTTCTACAACATACATCACTGCTGCGGCCAAGACTTGGATGGAAAATCCTATGGCAACTCTGTGAAGCATTTTGAGGCCTCTGTGATGGCCGCTTCTTCTGCGCATGAATGGTACAAAGCAACAGTCGTAAATGGGGAGACAAATCAGAATGGTCACCACTACAAAACCCCATAGGGATGCTGCTGGTATTTCGAAGTTCCGCCCAAGCTTTCTATCCATTGTTGTTCCTTGCTTCACAAACATTGTCACTTCCACTGCCCAGAAGTTGCCTGGAATTATCGTCAGTAGCCATATCCCAATCATCCCTAAGACTGCCTTGTTCGTCTCTACTTGAGTCACTGTGCATGGAGCATTTGACTCATATCTTGTTCTGCTTGATTTTATTGCAGCCTTGTCTAAGAACCTTAACACAGATTTTGATATACATATATTCATTTTTATACTTAAACCCATATACTAAAACAAGTAAAAGGAAAAGTTGAGAGTACCTGAAACGAGGAGTGTGATAAATCTGTCGTCTTCCAGCTGCAATGTAGTGTTCCAAGGCGAACTCATGCAGTTCAGAAGGGTTACTAGGAAGATGAAGGTTTCTGTTTCTGAAAGCAACTATGGGGACTCTAAAAAACTCCTTTGCATGGCTCTTACTGTGTCTAGGTTTGTGCCTATACATTGGGAGGCCCGAAAAGAAGGTAACAGCGCCCAGTAGAAAACCAATTGCTGATACACCATACCCCAATCCCCATCCAAATCTCTCTTGAATGTACACCAGAAACAGTGTTGCAGCTAAGGTGCCACATGCAGTGTTAAAAAACCACCAGTTGAAGAATGAAACTTTAAACACTTTTTCTTTTTGTCTGAAGTCATCAAATTGGTCTGCACCAAAAGTTGATAAGTTTGGCTTCAGTATTCCACTGCCTAAGGCTATGGTGTATATTGATACGTAGAACAGTGCTAGTTGCGTGGTCGATGCTTTGCAAATTTCATTTCTGCACGTTGGCTTAAAGCACTCCAGCGTTGTTGTGAGAACCAGCAGCCCCATTCCCTGTTCACGTTGCCTCTAATATTATTTCGTAAAATCAGGGATACTTTTTTTTGTATATTTGTAAAACATTTGTCTTACCGTAAGATAGTCCCTAAATTTGTTTGTTGGAAGTTCGCGTCTACTAAAGATAAAGATATCGTAATATATAAATGAGGTGTAAATCTCATCTTCGAAGTTGATTTTATGAATTAGACTTAAAATCCACTTCTAAAATACTATCAGAATCACCAAAAAAAATATGACATGAGGTTAAAACAATGATTTCAGAATTTCTTTTAGAGAAGAAAACCTTAACAGAACTACCATATTTAAGTCTTAAAATAATTTGTATAAGAGATAATAATGAGCAAATAAAGCATATGAGAACTCACTGTGGCATATATGAGCAACGCAAAAGTGATGGTCCAAAATCGGCCCAAATAAGAATCTGCTATGTAAGCACCAAGTACTGGAGTCATCCATGCTGTGCCTGACCAGTTATTCACACTTGTTACTGCTGATACCATGTCTTTGTGCAGCTCTGATGTCATATAAATCACCAAATTCGCACCCACCCCAAAGTATGCAAATCTTTCAAATAATTGGTTTGCTGTATTCATGTTCAAAATTCAACTATCAATATTCAATACAAAGGAAAAATCTTAAGATTTTATGGGTGTGATCATAACTTTCCATTACAACCATGCTCAGAAGTAGTAATTATTTACCAAGAATGAAAACGCAAGCTTTCCATTTCCCAGTTGTAGAAGAAAGCACAGGGCCTCCATTAAGATTCACTGTGCCATCTAATGTGTGACCTTCTTTCTCTTCCATGCCACAAGATACAACGATAGAGGAAGAAGGAAAACCAAGTTTTCACTAAATATACGAATAACAATACTTAAACAAAAAATAATAATATTACAATTAATGTAATTCTATGGAACCACCGATGGGCAAACAATAAAATCTTATTTTATTTATCTTTCTCTTCTAAATATGCGTATTTTATTTAAAAATTCAACGTGGAAGATTTGGAATTGCAAAGGTGGCTGGCTACCCAGAGGATGGACCAGCTACAAGCCCAAACTCTAAAATTCGATGGCGTATATGACTTTTCAGGTTCCTCATGGACACCCTGATTAATTTAATTTATTACTAATATTTCTAGTGGGAATTTCTGTATATAAATATTTAGTAAATTATTATCATTTCGTTACCTCGTCGTACTGTTAATACGATGTAATAAATTCTTCATTAAGTTCTATAGGACAGGTTCTGTACATACATTATTATGTAATGTAATGTAATGTATATACCACATTGCCAATTCCCATTTCATGTTTTAGTGCAATGCTGTAGTATAGAAGCTACCACGTTGAAGAAATCTTTGTTCAACACCTAAGGTGAAAATATTGAGTTCTCGAAAATCTATTAAATTTATAAATTAGATTCAAATCTCAATGGTGTTGTATTTTTCTTGTGAATCTTCTGGAAAGGTTCATCACGGATATTATACCAAAAGCAAACATGTTAACATATTCATTATAGTGAATCACAGCTAAAGAACAAAACTGAAAAGATAATGAATCTGTGGATGGAGTGAGTGATTGTTAAACTGGTCAAAATCTGCATTCATGTACATCGAAGATCCTTTCTAATCTGGAATAATGAACACTCGACTTATTCTTCTGATAGATAGATAAAGTTTGTGAAAGTCATTATGCAATCAGTTGAAATGAATGTTCATGGCAATATGAACAAAAAATTCTTTGACCATGACAAAGAATAACCTTTTAATTGTTTTCTTAGTCACTCATTGCAAGTTTATAGCAAGCTGAACATGATATTGGCTATACTGTCGAAGAGATTGCGCTCATAGTTTGATAGGGTTCAAAATCCTATTAGTCCATACAGTCCAGCTACAGAATTTGTCAATGATATTCTCTCCATTCATTGACAGCTAGCTAATCAATAAAAATAGTGATGGATTCCATACATGAAGAAAATGTAGAATAAATACTTGTCTTTTGGATGCAATTTATAAATGGGAACTTTTCATTTTTCAAAAAGTTGAAAAGCATACCTTCTGAACTATATATGCTGATGTATTTGTCTTACAAAATATTGAACAAATAGTTAGTCTTGTTGCTTAAACCTTGCATTTGAGTTCGATAGATGTATGTGTATGAAAGAATATAATAAAAACGATCATTTTAGTTTTGTCGTTTAAACCATGCACTCGAGGTTAAGGGATGGTATATTCTAGATTATTAAGACTTTTTAGTCTATAACCAAAGACTGATGACCTCAAAAACCAATATATCTAACGAATATTACTTGGAATATAGATGTATCTGTCACTATATATACGGAGTCTCTGTTCACTCCTACCACCATACTTTGTAGGACAACTTATGAAGATATATAAGAAAGAAACATTCCCTTAAAAATAGAGAAGAAAGAATATCTTAGTACAACTATGAATAGAAGTTGTCTTTAAATAAAAGAGAATTACATTGAGAGTCAACAAATTCTAAATGCTCCGACTTTGTTTCCATCGTTCGAAAATTAAAATGGTTGTTTTCTATAGTCTAAGGGTGATTTGTCGTTCTATTAACCAAATCTCTACCAATGCATAGCATTATGGCTCGAGGTTAGTTATTAGTTTTGTTACCGAAGGGCGTTGAACTTATAACCTTTCTCATCTTTTCTTCTAAACCCTTCAAATCAATCTTATATCTTTCAAATGTTAGTTGGAAGAGATGAATTCACAATCTCTCTCACATTCCTTTCAAACTTTTTACCACTAGCTAGGCCAGTCTTATAGCTCCTTATGGCTCAAGGTAATTGAAAATAACCCTTGTTCTACATATGAGACTGTATCGGTAAAAATATGGATGTGTCTCACCGAAAACAAAAATATAGAGGACTCTACTAACCTCTTAGTGAAATTAAGCTTACTAAGGTCAACCCAAATCGTCCCCTTTGCTTGAGGAGTATTTTTCATATTTATAAAGAGAAGATCTTTCAATTAAATTAAGTGGTACGAGACTATTGGGTGCAGTAGGAACAAAGACAATAAAAATAAACTACAATTTTAGTAATAGTGCAAATAAAAGTTAAAAGTTGTTATTCAAAAGTGAACTTCAAACTTAAGTCAATCTTACAAAATCGGCTTGTACAGTAAGGTTTGTACCCACTTATGTACTCTAAATTGCACTAATCTCTAGTTGATGTAGAACTTTCAACACATCCCCTGATGCTGAGGCAAATATATCTTGAGTATGAGACTAGAGATTAATGAATCAAACAATAGACCCAATAAATAACAAATTTCATAATGTTTCTTCTACATCCCACATTTTACTTCCTAGACCCCTATAAAACATGTAATCACCAAACTACCTCCATTAAAATTATAATAAAAATCCCTTCAACTATTTTTTTTTTGGATCGAGTGTTTCAAAATATATTTTTGGATTCAGAAATATCTTCTAAAACAGTCAATTTAAAATGTACAAAAAAAATATATCCCGAATTAAGTGTTATGAAAGATATTTTTAGATCCATAAATACATTACAAAATATCCAACCTATAATATAACAATATAATTCAATATGAAAGGTATTTTTAAATTTGGAAATGCATTTCAGAACACTCAATTTGAAAAATATTTTATATTTTGGAATAGGTGTTTGAAAACACATTTTTGGATGAGTAAATACCTTCCGGAACATTCAATCCATAATGCATTAAAAAAATACTTTCAAAATTAGTGAATCCGAAACTTTGTTTGTTATGATATATGATAGATTTTAATCTGAAAGTCTTTTATAATCTGAAACCATTCGCCTTTATTGCATTGAGAAACATAATGGTCTCATCTCACACACAATACTTCATCCATCAAATTTTCTACCAAACAAACACCACTAAAGTACCTTTGAATGTTGGTCTCAACTTTGCAATCAAACACCACCAAAAGTCATTCTTCAAATACCAAATTAACTGATAGAGTAATTACAAAAATTTGTACAGTGCATGATAAATGACAGAATGATATAAATCATCCAACCACCAAAACCTTGACTAAGAAGAGAGAAGAAAATAAAGTTCATATAACAATATTCGAATAGTAGAATACAAGGATGTTCTTTCTTCTTCGATATCAAACAATGAGAGTATTTTCTTATTGGGATTTTCCAAAGAACCTTCCTTGAAAGAAGAATCCAAAATTAAGTTTAGTTTTACTTTTAATTCTTCTAATGCCTCGGAGATGCTACCAAGACCTTGGCTAACAAGAGAGAAGAAATTGAGAAAAGGATCTTGGCTATCCTAAAAGACTTAGAAAAGAAAAACTTAAATTTTTTCGAAAATTTAAAACTTTGAGGTTTCTTTTCCAGAAAATATTTTTCTAGAAAAGATTTCTTTAAGAAAATACTTCCATTATTTGAAGGCTAAGATTCATTCTAGGACTAATTTATAAATGAATGTTAAAATTAGTATCAAATGATTAATTTAACAAAAAAAATAGTAAAACAAATTAATATATGTGCCCTTTCTTCAGGAACTAAACTTTTTTGAATTTTTGGTTACTTTTTTGATATTAAAGGTTACACCATGTGGTAAAAGCTCTGATCTATTGATAACTTAATCTAATGCCAAACACACTTATGTCACTCCCCTGTGAATCATTTGAACGAGGCTTCATTGTTGTTTAACTCACAACATTCCTTTCTAATTTGATGATAGACTTATTCATTCGTAACATTGTAATGGTCGAAAATAATTTAATTGTGAGTCAAAAGTCCTACATTGAACAGAATAGACAAAGTTAAAAACTGTATAAAAATAAAAGACTCATAACATCATTATTTTAAGATTTTGGAATAAAAGTGATGTAAAATATCTTATATGACCTTATTATTACTTTGACAAATTTTTGTATTCATCTAAAAGTATTTTGAATATAGGATTTTCTACTGAATCAATCATTTGATCACGCGTAATCACTACATCAATCCTTCATTTTTATTTTTCTTAAGAAACAAGTGTCTAACTCCTCCATTTCCAAAGTAAATGATAAAAAAGACAAGCGCACGATTTAGAAGTGCGTCTGGTGAAGTTCAATTGCATGTGGAAAAGTTTCTAAAAAGCCATGGTTGTCAGCATTAACAGTTTTTCACAGTAAAGTAGTAATGAAAACAAAATTAATGGGTTAATTAGTCAACGTTGGTCACTTCCATTCATCCTTGTAGCCACAAAACGTGGTTACTAGAGGTCACATGGAGAGATTATTATTATATTACTTCATAAACAAACATATTGGAAGGAAACAGAAGAACACAAAATATTTTGTCATTTAATGGTTTGCCATATGCATGTATGAAGTTTCAAATTTCAAGTTTGTATTAATTGGAATTTAGAAAACATTGAAAGCAATGATGAGCCCACATGTCCATACATGACAAGAAATACCTGAAGAATAATAAATGAAAAGGAAAAAGATGTTCTTTACATGTCCCATTCAAGACACACAAAAAAAAATAATATATGATCCTCAATTGTATCCCACCAAGTAGAGTCTTCCCACTATCAACACCATCATCCCAACCCTGTGTTCTTTCTTTTTCCATTACAGATTTTATCATTTAAAGCAACACAAAATTAATAAAGTAAAACAAAAATGCATTCTCTTTACCTAACAAATTCTGACTAGATTATGTGCATTTCGTTATAATCAAATTGTTTGAGCTCGTCCCTTTGTGGGACCTGGCTTCTTCTAAGTGGGTCACTGTGTTTTAATATATTTTTATTTAAATATATGATTTAATGTGTAGATCTTACTCATTGGTTTTGGCTAATTGATTTATGTTGTCGAGTTATTGGCTTTGAAATCTCAAACACTCCACAGATTCCATCATTTGTTTGTTTGAAATTTTGTGTTACTTGTATTGATGGTATTCGACATCTTCGACTATGAACGGCATAAAGCTACCTTTTTCAAAGGAAAAGAGTTATCTGAGTCACTATGTTTTTTAATGATGCATGTTCTAGATAAAGTCATGTTTTCAGTGGTCGAACGTAGAGTTAAGGTTCAGCTTTTACTTACCAGATTAATGTTATGCCTCTTTATAGTTATTTATGATATATTTTTTTATATAGAAGAAGACTTATCATCATGATTCAGCAAACTTTGGAGAAAAGAAGTCTAAGATATTTGTAGCAATCACTTCAAGGATTATTAGAGTATTAATTATGATTCATTGGTGTTAAACCTAATGTCTTGTTACAAAAGTTTAGATTATTCACGGTCAGTTTCTTGCTTTGAGTCCCAAAGGTATATAAACATGCCCAATTTAACGATATGTCTTAAATATTATTTAATTATACGTAAAAGCCAAAAAATTCAAGTTGTCCATCTCTTATTTGAAATCCCCTTTTTACTTATTTTCATTTTGTTTATCAATTGAGTTGAAGTTGAACAAATGAGTTAAGTAACTCCGCGTGTCAACACATAAGCAACATTGCACTTTCAAAAAACTTAGCTACAACCCAAAATTATATTTTACTTTATCATATAGTGTTAGCTTAGAATGGTATAATTACATTTTAGGACAAATGGTTGTTGTGTCAATTACCAATATATATATATATATATATATATATATATATATATATATATATATATATATATATATATATATATATATATGTGTGTGTGTGTGTGTGTGTGTGTGCGCGCGCGCACGCGCTTTTATCAATGTGTGGGTATTGAAAAAGTAAAATGACAAATAAAGGGTGTGTTTCGATAAGACAATTTAAGAGAGTAATTTATTTATTTGAAAATTTTGAAATTTACTCAAAAACGAAGAAAATTGAAATTTCAAGTTGTGGAATTGTTCGTTGCTTAGAAATAAAAAAGTCTACAGGTCCAAAAAATCGAGTTGACTTTGACAGAAGGTCGAGATGCCTTAGTTCAAGCTGAAGGTCTAGTCGAGCTCATTCGAGCCAAAGGGCAAGCCGAGCTCACCCGAGCCTAAGGATAAGCCGAATTAGCCATAGGTCGAACATCGATCAGAGTCAGACCGAAGGTCAAGTCTAGTCAACTCGGGTCAAAGTTCGAACCGAGTTGATTAGGGCTAAGGTCTAGACAAGATGGTTCTAAGCTAACTCGGCCCCGACCAATGTTGAAGTCGGGCCAACTCAGACTAAAGGTCGAGTTAGGATGGCGTAAACACAACATTTAACCAATCTACCCTTGTTGAAGGTTGAGTTGAGTTAACTTGGGCTTAATTGATTCAAATCGGTTGAGGTCGAATTGATTCAAATTATGTCGAGTGACTAGTTGAGTCAACAGTGACCAACTTTGATACCAATTCACAAAGTAAAGAAATTATTAGTTACTAAAATAGTCACTATTATGAATAAAAAATTATAATTGGTCACTAAATTGGCCTTTAAAATTTGCTATCATGATTTTGGCTACCAAAGGAAATTGGTCACTAAAAATTAGGGATGTCAAAAAAATCCGTACCTGTGGATATCCTCGGATAAAACTTGCAACGAGTAGGAGATGGATATTGTAAATGGACACTCATACTCGCTATACTCTAATTTAAATTAAAAAGTATATAAAAAAATTGATTAAAATATTAACATATTTATTTTGAATGAGGTTTTTTTATCAATTAGTTTAAAAAAAATCATTTATTTGTAAACTGTCATTCAACACTATTTCAATGGGTTATTTGGACTTTGTTTAAAATTTATGAATGTTATGTATTATATTTTATTTGAATTTGCGATTAAAATATGTTGTTAAATATTTATTTTTATTTGCTTGTAAATGCCTGCGGTACCCATGGATATTTATGGATATTAAAAAAATATGCAAGTATCCGCATAATGAATACCAGATGGATATGAGCACAGATACGGGACAAATAAATATTTATCCAGTAGGTAAGATATGAAGGAGCTACTACTTGTACCCTACTCGCCTCGTTGACATCCCTACTAAAAATTCGTTTTCTATGTTTTAACTACCAAAATGACTTAATTTCTAAATTGGTTTCTAATTAATTACCGATGAATTTAGTGACTAATTATAATTTTTTATTTATAATAGTGACTATTTTAGTAACTATTATTTTTTTATTTTTAAATTAATATATAAATTGGTCACTATAATGACTAACAACTTTTGATCACTAAACTTGATTACTAATGAAACATTTTCTTGTAACATAAAGATAAAAATTATAGTTAAAAGATATAAAGATAAAGAAAATTAAATTAAATTAAATTTTAAATTGAAGCAGTTGTTTAAATCATTTGAAAGGTTGAGTTTCAAAGAACCACACCTCAAATAAACTGCTTACAACAAATTTATTTACATAAATCTCAATCATAGCATCAACTTATTAAATTACGTAAATCCTATTTTTTTAAGCAATTGAACCTCAATTAGTTGGTTATAATCTTCAACGTAGACCTACAGTGATTCAAGTCTTTAACAGCCTTGACGTGATTTAATTTTCTATTTTCAAAATAAAAAATATAATCTATTCTAAATCTAATTCAAACTCAATTAAGTAGATTAAGTAGATATAAATAAAAATATAAATATAAATTTTAAATAAATCCATTTAAAAGAATAAAAAACTATAAATTTGAATTATTATATATATTGAATCTCAAAATTTCAATTTTTCTTTACTTCCTTAATTCTAACAATTTCGGATCCATTTTGTTTCTCAAAAGTTTATGTAACCCTCGTTCTGTCCTCATTTACAAAACTTATATTAGACTCAGATAAAAAATATTAATGGATTTTTTTTTTTTATCTTGTAGTCTCCTTACCTAATTTACCTACTTTATTTCACACTTCCAACAACCCATCAAAATTAATTTTATTTATTTATAATAATAAAATAAAATATAAAAACTATAAAATAAAAATATTTTAAACAATAAAGTTTAAACCTAGAATGTATGCTGATTTATCATGTTAAAAATTAATTATTTAATTATATTCATTATTATTTAAGCAAAGTTCTCCTGTAAACTTTGTCGATAGTCAAAGTGTCATTGAATCTTTGCCCATGTTCTTTACCTGTTAATAGAAGATAATTGCTATTTGATTTAATAATTTTGGCACAAAGTGAAGCCTCTCATTTATGTTCAATCACCTTACAACATTTAGTATGTAATTAGAAAAATTAGGAATCATGTTTATACCATAAATCTATTTCCAAAATCACCCTTTTATAACATTCTTTCATTTTTGTCTAAAAAAAACTCGTGCTTAATAAAACCTCTGTGAACTACACAATATAAGCATTTTCATCATTGCCTATTGATATTTGTGTAGCATCAAGAACCTTAGTTAATTAGTAATTTTTCTTAAAAATTTCAACAAAAAAAAAAACTTAGTTAATTTGTGAGTTGAAAGATAATTGGAATTTTTGAAAGGGTTAACAAAATTTCAAGTGGATACTAATTACAAATCATAAAGTATAATATTAACAAATGTTGTTCGATAATTAATAAACAAATCGCAAGAGACAAGATACACATTCAATACGTTCATGTTGGTCTGATTGTTGCTTTGCTACTATACCTGTTTTAGGGATCAAAGTATTTAGTGAAGTGTTAAATAGATATTGGCACATTCCTCTTTATCCTTTCCAGAATTCTCAATTTTGTTTTTATGCTTCGTGGAAGAACGCCAATACAATGATTCTACAGAATCAGAGACTTTATCAAATATGTCAAATTTCACACAACATTAATGTTCAATATTTAGTGATATAAGCCTGATTTCTTCAGTATGCTATATTTTTATTTTTATCCATGTATTTGTGTTTTTGAAGGTCTTAAATAATACATATAACCTTCATATTTAACTGATGAAACATAAAACTATTTGAAAAATATTCGACCTAATTTAAATAAATTTGAAGACATAATAAATACCTATTTTACTGAAACGAAAGGTTCATGATTTGTTGTGGTATCGGAGCAGCAACGTAGCATATTAGGTGAGGAAGCACCCAGTCACAGTAAGCTAACGTGTGCCAAAAGTGATGGAACTTCCTCTGATGCGTGTCGAGTGTTCAACACAACCCTCAAAGTGCCCAATTTTATGTATATCCACACAAACAAACAAAAGGTTATTACCACTTTTTTTTTTTTCTTTGAGGCCTCAGACCAAGAAAATGTGATAGAGAAAGATGGAAGGGTAAAATGAAACCAACTTGTACTTTCACTCGCAAAGCTTGAAAAAATGAATAAAAGTGAAGAAGAAGAAGAAGAAGTAGCATGGGACAGTGGGTCCCAAGAATTAGAATAGATTAATAATTTTGGTGGTAATTGGATTCTGAATTGAAGTCCACAGTTTTGTGCTTTGTCTAAAGTTGGTAGGGATTGAGTGAAACCCTTATGATTAAGGAATAAGAAATGTCTGGAGATATTAAAGATCCTACTTAATCATACCTAAAGTAGTCAATTAAAGTGTGACAACTTAATGATTAAGTTCATAGAAACTCATCAAAAAAACATCTATACGTCCATATTACCATCATTGCTAACAAGTTGCCACCAACTACTAATCACTTCTAAAACCTTTCTTCATTCTTATACTATCATCGGTCACTGTCATACGATTTTCAGACTCAAGATTTTTTGTCTATTCTCAAAACCCTTCTTAACTCATCTTTATTATGTTATACCACAACTTTAGAGCTCACATGTGGGTGACCCATTTTTAATAGTAAAATATTGAACTGCTTTTTTGCCCAAATCCCTTGAGATTTATTCGCTTGTGCCTGTCATAATCAATCCCTAAGAAATTAAAGAAAATCTTGCAGAGGCCAACATGGATGCTATTCTGCAGGAGAAATCATAATTACCTGAATTAATATGCTTCCTCTTTTATTTTATTTTTTATTTCTCTGTTTGATATTTTCTGCAGCCATAAGTAGAGTAATAATATAGTATGATAAAATCTACTCTGACTGTGCATGGGTTAGATTAAAATAAGAGTGTGGTGTTGCAGAGGTTGAATGACAGAGGGTTGATTTATTAAAGAGTTGGTGAGTGAGTAAATGAGAGAAGAAAGTGCAGAGAGCAGTGTTTGGTCGGAAATATGAGTAGCTGAGGTATTCAATACAATGTCTGCCCAATAAGAGCACCTCTCTCTCCACGTTAAATAATTGCCTCACTTCAAAAACTGTTGTGTCTGGTATATTTCTTTTCTGCGTAAAAATCTGAGATACGAAAAAATAGAAACAAAATTCAAAATTTAAAAACCAGAAATATGAAAAGCTATTATTTTTTTAACACAATTAACTAATAATATAGTAAATGAATATTTTATGCTATATAATTTAGTTATATAATTTCTCTCCACACACTATACACTTTTTATTTATTTGGCTTATTATAAAATTTATTGACATTTTTTAAATATTTTTTTTCTCTTATTATAATATCTGTTTAATTATTTTCAAATTATATGTGAATTAAATATTTTTTATTTCTCATATTTATATATTTTTATTTTTTTAATATTTTTATTTATAACATTAACTTTTCATCTACTAAGTAATATAAAAAGTTTTCTTCTTTATTCTATTATTATTAATTTTTAGGTTCAACAAAGTTAATATTGAATAGTTTGTTTACAGTCTTTTTCATCTTATTATATCCTTAACTATACATATATTTATTTTTTGTGTCCTTCCATTCAACCATCTTTCACATTGTTTGCATTTGATTATTTTTTAAATATTTTTATTTATTATTTATTTTTATTATGTAAAAGATTGCTTTGATATTTTTTATATAATTATTTTCTAAATCATTATCATACATGTAATTTTAACACTATAATTATATAAATAAATTTTATTTACTATAATATAATAATTTAATGTAATTGCCATTAATCTTTTTATCACTATCCAACATATTTTGAAATTTAAAAGAAGAAAAATTTATGTTAAATTTTAATCATTATTAGTTTAATTTTTGTTTTATGTGTGATTTTGATCAAGTGATGTATTATAATTTCTATTAGTGTACAAAGGAAGAAAGTTCATTAGAATTTTAAAAATTGAAGTAAACACACATTTAAAGTATTTTGTAATTTAAATATTTGTTTTCCTTTTATATTTTCATAAAAATATTTTTAAAATTTATAAACTAGTTAATATTAACGTTTGCAAATTTAATAAATATTTTATCTCTCATGAAATTTTATTTAATATTTTAATTTGAAATGTAAATAATTATAAAGTTAAATTACTCTTTTGGTTCCTTTATTTGTCAAGAAATTTCAGTTTGGTCCTCAAGTTTTTCGTTATCTCAATTTGATTCTCATTTTCTTAAAAATGATTCAATTTGGTTTTTGTGTTAATTTTGACCAGACGATGTTAAAGTCAACGCTATGTGTCAATTTCTAGTTTTTTTTTATTTTATTATTATTTTTTTTAAATTTTTATTTTTTACAAGTATCATTCCACAGTTGTGCCACGCGTCAAAATGACTCAATTTAGTTCCTATATTTGTTTTTAATTTCAATTTAGTCTCAATTTTTGTAAAAATGAAGCAATATTGTCCCTCCTTAAATTGACACTCAATTTAATTTTTATATACAACTTATGATAATATTCTTAATAAAATTGATGTTTTTATTAAATATTTGTAGAAATATTTTTAATAATTTAGTTTATTTAAAATTATATATAATGGTAAGGAGATGATTTCTGAATTTTCAAGTTTTCTAGTTATAAAATTTTTAGGTTGTAATTAATTGTTGAAGGGGACTTGCTGCGAGATAATTCTATTAGTTGTAACATATAAGTTATACCAAAATATAATGTTTATATATATTGTACCATAAATCTAGTAAGTACAATCTCGGTTAATTATGTATATAAAAGGAAAGGTGTTAATATATAAATATTAGTTATTGTTTGTGGAAAGTATAAAATACTTCTAGTTTATATGTTACGTACGAAATAGCTTAAATTGTATGAGTAGCATTATAAATAGGGTGAAAATTATTATTATATTTGAAAAACAAATACATATGCTATAAAGGTAATTATGTGCGATGCAATTTCAGAAATTCGTATATAATTAATTTATTATACATAACGTAGATTATAATATTTTATTAAATGTTTAGGATATTATATTTCATAGGGATTTTATAATTTATACCATACGGGTGTTTGTAAGAATAATATATGATATATATTAATACGTACTTTAGATGTATAAAAATAAATTAAAGTCATTGAATTATTTAATGAAAGTGTAATAAAAGGTCAATATGTTTATGAAGATGTATATAATAATAATATACTTTTTAGTAATTGGGATAGCAAAAATGGGTTCTATAGTGATTTACTTAGTAAACATATGTTATTGGTGTAGTGCCTGGTGGTACGGATTGGACCGCTAGCTAGGCAATAGCTACTAACAGGAGGATTCTGAAGTGTGTGGCGCCTAGCAGTGTATAGAAACTGCTTGGCGGTCTGCGTTGTAACTTCACCTGGCAATGCTTAAGCTGCGCCAAGCGATAGTGCAAGTGGTAGGGTGCGTTTATGATGCGTTTTGCATGGCTTATTGTGTTGGTTTTGGTCTGGGATATGATAGATCGTATCATGAGTGGGTAGGTTTGATTGGTGATGGAACACGTGGTTAATATGAGCGGGGAGATTCATATTAGTGATATTCTCGTGTGAGGATATGAGCGGGGAGGTTCGTATGTTCCGTGCTCACACTTGAGAGTTGTTACGAGCGGGGAGGTTCATAACTGGATGAATCACGTATTGGACTACGGACGAGGAGGTCCGTAGAGTTGGACTACGAGCAGGGAGGTTCGTAGAGTTGGACCACGAGCGGGCAAGTTCGTGGAAGCATTAGAATCCCTAAGACCAGTTTGGGTATGTACATTGTATAGTACAATGTGCTTTTCTTAATTTCGTTTTGATGTGTTAAAATGTGGACTTGGACCAGGAGATGCTTGATAATGTCATGAGCGGGTAGGTTCATGACTGGTGATGAACACGTGATAATATGAATGGGGAGGTTCATATTATAATGCTCTCGTGTGAGGATACGAGTGGTGAGGTTCGTAGTTGTTGGATCACGTGTGTTGGACTACGGGAAGGGAAGTCCGTAGAGTTGGACCACAAGCGGGCAGGTTCGTGGAAACATGATATATCCTGGGTCCAAGGCCAAGTAATTGTATGGGTAAATGGATTAGTAGTTTCATTTGTATAATGAGACGATGATCTGAAATCCTTGGATATCAAGTGTTCAGAATAAGCAATTTAGATGAAATAAAGTAGTTTGGGGTGAATCTCTATTTTGATTAATTGTATATTTGTATTGTTATGAGCTCACCCTTTTTGTGTGTTTGGCGATGATCATGTGACCTGTCACATGGGAGCAGATGATGTTCCAGGTGATGCTGGTAAGGCATAGAGCTGGAGAGGGACTAGTGTGAGAAAGCTTTTTATGGAAGTTTACTATCATTTTATTTTCAGATTTTTGTAAACTGTATTTTTACTGGAATATGAACTAGTATGGATTATTGGAACACTGTGGTTTAATTGGATGAGTTTAATAAATGTTTTAAATTTCCCGTATTTTTTGGGAAAGACAATAATAATAAATTCGAGTTTGTATTTATTTCTATTTTATTTTATTTAAATTAGTAATATCCGGTTGGGATGTTACATTCGACCTAGGTCGACCCTTCTCTACTTTAAGCCCAAACTTGCCTAAGTCAACCTATATTAGTCTTAGGCACTAACTTGCACATTTCAACCTTCGACCTATGTTGGCCTTTCTCAACCTTCGATCAGGGTTGGCTCATCTCAACCTTCGACTAGGGTTGGCCCATTTCATCCTTCGATCTTGTACGATACATCTTGACTTGCAGCTTGTGTCAGACCGTCTCGACCTTCGGTTCAGGTTGGACAATCTCGATCTTTTGTCTGAACCAGCCCATCTTAAACGTCAACCTAGGCCGATTCAATAGAGTTTGACTCGATCTTTAACTCAAACTCAAAATATTATTTTTAAGAGGTAATTAAAGTATTTTTAGTAACCTTAACGTTTATCCTAACACACTTGAGAGTAAACTTTTGGGATTTTTTTTTTTTTGGCTCCCTCGTTTAGAAGCCCTTGAATGGAAAGTTTAATAAAGGATAGACTAAGGTTAGTCCATGGACTATTAGTCAAATTTACACCTCCAAAGCAAAATGTTTTGGTGAAAATCATCACCAAACCCAAGCTCAATGTCTCGGTCTTTTAGTTCTCGTCAAACCAAATTTGACATGCAAAGCAAACCCTTTTCCCACCTCAGATTTGCAAACTCGTTTCCTATGATATATCTGTAAATTCAAATCTGCACAAAAACCATGTCTACCAAACCACAACAATTATCGACAACGACGACTATGACCTTTTGCTAAACCTCAAAGTCGTTGTTCACACCATTGTAACCAAAAACATATTCACGTTTTTATATCTACTTATCATGGATCTATAGTGGGTCTATATAATATTATTCTTTGCTTTGATAATTTAATTTTAATTTTTTTGCTTGCATGTCTTTTCTTCATGATGATAAGGATGAGAGATCAATTTTAATTTGGTTTAATCAATAGGTCAACAATTTTTTGTTGAGAATTTATGTGTTACTTCTATTATCAGAGAAAATTTGCTATATATGGATACAACCTTTTGCTTTGCTTTTGTAAAGGTTGTATTCTGCAGTTGGATCCTCTATAGTTAAATCTATCTACAACCAGTGCTGCAAAATCAGGACTGTTGTTGTGGCATAGCTTTTCTTTAAAATAATATAAATGACCATTTTTATCTTTCAAGTATTAACTAATTTCTGAGTAAAAAAATATTTAAATGATATCTAAAGTATTTCATATTTATCACTTATTTTTTAGATTGACATATTTCCGTTGATTTTTATTTATTTCAAGACAAGTTAATGACCAATTTCAAAATATTTAACATTTGGAAAATTTAGTAAGTCTGATATATAATATTTCTGTTAACTAAAGCCGTTTGTTATCGTATTTTAGGAACGATTTTCAGGACAAAAGCTCATTGCAACATTTTTTTGTATTTTACACTAAAACCAATACATAAGATACCAAACAAAAAGTGAGTTGTAAAAAAAAAAACTCGTATCATAAATAGTAAAACATGAGAAAAAGGTGGGGAACACTTCTTCCACCTGCTTCAAACCTTTGTTACAAACAAATCCTCACTTAGAAACCGATTTCAAAAACAAAAAATAGTTAATCAGTATAGTGATCATTTTAAATATCAATTTACAAAGTTAAAAATTATTAGTTACTAAAATAGTCACTATTATAAATAAAAAATTATAATTGATCACTAATTAAGTAAAAACTAATTTAGAAACTAATTCATTTTGGTAGCTAATTTTTAGTGACCAATTTTCTTTGATAGCAAAAACCATGGTAGCTAAATTTAGAGACCAATTTAGTGACCAATTATAATTTTTTATTCATAATAGTGATTATTTGAGTCACCAATAATTTTTACTTTTGAAAATTGATATCTAAATTAGTCACTATAGTTACTAATAATTAATTATTGATCACTAAAATTGGACAATATTTAGAAGTTTTATTATAGTGTTGAACACGAAGGTATATATATTGAAGACTTGTGAAATTTTGGCATTTCTACTGCTCACAACACATGCATTATCATGCACACAAAGCATTAATTATCCTTTGCAGTGTTGAGACACAATCCTAACATCCACCGTGGCAGTGCAACGGTATTTTCAGGGATTGCATCGTTGTGGTAATGATGACTTCCAAGACTGTTGTATAATCGGATTGAAACGTCATTACTGTTGGATGAATTCGTTAATAAACACTGGTAGAATCTTTCATATTACATGGGATTTTTCATACAAATTTATTAAAAAAATTATAAGAAAAGACTTTGTTTTGCCCTTTTTTCTAAGAATTTTAATTGGTAGATAATTCCTTCATGGATAATTATTTCTTACAAAATTATAAAATTTGCAAATATTTCTAACAAATTTTTTTGCAAAAAGTGTTTTATACAAAATATTTTCCTAAAAGTTAGTAGGAATTTCTTGCAAATTATTTTTTCATAACAAAATTTGAAAGTATTTCCTACGAAAAAAAATCAAAGCAAAATTAACAGGAAATATGAATTATTTTAGTAGATTGGATTTTTAAGGTTAACACTAATGGATATTCTTCGTATCAGGGATTATATCTCCTTATAAAATTATCCTCTCCTTAGTCAATGATGTGCTCATTGTAATGCTAAGATGGTGTCTTCTAATCTGTGAAGGTATTCCAACGTCCAAGTCCGTAATTATCAAATATAGTAATTATACTTGATAATAATTGAATAAACCTTCTTATCTCATAAACAATGTCTCTTTTTATATTTTTTACATGAGGCAATAATACTAAATATAATTTAGTCATCGAAATATACTCGGTCTCTAATCTTTTAATTTAGTATGAAATGGACTTCAATTTAGCCCCCAAAACATATTCAACCGCTATTTAGTCACCGAAACAAATTCAGTCGCTAATAAATCATTTTATTTGGTGGCTAATTTGGTGGCCAAAATAAATAATTAATTTTACTTTTCATAGCCACCGATTTAGCGACTAGATTTTTGTCACTAATACTATCGGTTGTTAGTTCAGTCTTTATTTGAACTAATATCGCTAATAAGTCATTCGATAGCTAATTCGGTGGCTAATTTGCAACTGATGTAAATCAGTGGCTATTTCAGTCACAAATTGCGACCATATTTTTTGGTGGCTAAATGACTTTTTTCTAGTAGTGTTAGCATCATTTGTATAATTAATAGAATGAGTAATACCCATAACACAATTTAAAATATGGAGAGTGAACTCAAAATAAAAAGAAAAAAATTAAAATATGAAGAGTTAATTGAAAATGAATATATATATATATATATATATATAGATATATATATATATATATATATGTTTATAAGCTGAGGATATGTCTTTTCAGTATTGTTATGTATGAGAAGGAGTATATGTTGGCATATTAGGCAAAGAAATTGTATCGTCCGGGGAATGATCAACCTCAACATGTTCATTCTGATTCTGACCAAAAAAATATTTATCATAAAATGACGAGTTTCAGTCATGGGCAGAGGTGACGAGCAAGGAACCCGAACAGGATTTAAGCCGAGCAGGATTTTAGCCAAGCAAGATTTGGGTCAAGCAGGATTTTGGCCAAGCAGGATTTGAGCCAAGCAGGATTTGGGCCGAGCAGGATTTGGATCAAGCAGGATTTGGGTTAAGTAGGATTTTGGCCAAGCAAGATTTGAGCCAAACAGGATTTGGGCCAAGCAGGATTTGGACCAAGGTGGTTAGTTCGTTCCTAAAAGGAAGGGATTTAATATCCAGTGGAAAAATAGTAATCAGTTGCTGATATTTTGTCATACTAACACGTCTTCCTACGAACCAGGTAGGTAGGAGGCCTATATAAAGTATAAGAGAGGAAGAGATAGGCAGAACTTTTTTGGAACCAGAACTACTGAACTCCAGAAAATAAAAATGCATATTTATTAGTGTAAGAGCCAGAAGGGTAGTTTGATCTTGGTTTTCATCCCAACCACAATAACATGAATAAATCACGATGATAAAGTAGTCCACGATGAAAGCGTCAATGGCGGAGTTGGGAAGGGAGAAGAGATGACAAAGGTCTTTTGACGCTCAATGACGAGGGCTCATGATGACCTCTGATGAGGTTTCAGCGGTGGAAATTTTGACGAAGCTGCACGGAGAGGTGAGCTCTAGGCCGACCTCGAAGCAAGAAGGGGTCCGACGATGGTCAACTCTAAGTCTCCTCCACAAGCACAATGCTGGGTGGAGAGGTAGGCTCTAGGCCGACCTCGAATCAAGAAGTAGGTCGACGTCAGTCAGTCCAAAATCTCTCGCACAAGCACAAAGCTAGATGGAGATGTAGGCTTTTGGCCTATCTCCATTGTATCCTCTTTATAAACTTTTCATTTGTATTATTTTTCCTTATCATTAAGAGCTCATGAATTACCAATTTTATAAGGTAACTAAAGAAACTCAAACTTGACTGAAAAGCAAGTCGGCCCTTGCCAAACCAATAATCCGTAAAGCAGGTCGACCCTTGCCAAACCAATAACCTCATTACACTGAGGAATTCATCGGTCCGACCTCCTTACGAGCTTGGTCATAACCTCAGTATGTTGAAAGCTTCATCGGACCGACCTCGCTACGAGCTTGGTCATAACCTTAGTACGTTGAGGGCTTCATGGAAATGACCTTACTACGAGCTTGGTCATTACCTCAGTACATTGAGGGCTTCATCAGTCTGACCTTGCTACGAGCTTTTTCATTACCTCAGTATGTTGAGAGTTGAATTTGTTCAACCTAGCTACAAGCTTGGTTATAACCTCAGTATGTTGAAGGCTTCATTAATCCGACCTCGCTACGAGCTTGGTCAAAACCTCTGTACGCTAAGAGCTAAATCGGTCTGATCTCGCTACGAGCTTGGTCATAACCTCAGTACGCTGAGGGCTTCATTGAAATGACCTCACTACGAGCTTGGTTATAACCTCAGTATGTTGAGAGCTTCATGGAGCCGATCCCAACTTGATCTTTTTTTCTTACTTGTCTTATGTTGAGGTCTCCCTCAGGCGGACCTCAGCTAGATCATTTTATATATTACTTATCTTATGTTGAAGTCTCCCCGGGCTGACCTCATCTTGATCATTTATCTTACTTGTCTTATGCTAAGGTCTCCCTCGGGGTGACCTCAACTTGATCATCTTACTTGTCTTATGTTGAGGTCTCCCTCAAGCCGACCTCAGCTAGATCATTTTTTATATTACTTATCTTATGCTGAAGTCTCTCTTGGGCCAACCTCAGCTTGATCATTTTACTTGTCTTATGTTGAGGTCTCCCTCAGGCCGAACTCGGCTAGATAATTTTTCATATTACTTATCTTATGTTGAAGTCTCCCTCGGGCAACCTCAGCTTGATCATCTTACTTGTCTTATGTGGAGGTCTCCCTCAAGCCGACCTCAGCTAGATCATTTTTTATATTACTTATCTTATGCTGAAGTCTCCCTCAGGTTGACCTTAGCTTGATTATTTTACATGTCTTATGTTGAGGTCTCCCTCGGACCGACCTCAAATTTATCATTTTATATATTTACTTATCTTATGATGAGGTCTCCCTTGGGTCGACCTCAACTTTATCATTGTATATATTTACTTATATTATTTTGAGGTCTCCCTCGAGCCGACCTCAACTTTATCAATTTATATATTTACTTATCTTATGTTGAGGTCTCCTCGAATCGACCTCAGTTTTATCATTTTATATATTACTTCTTATCTTTGGGTCTCCCTCGGGTCGTCCTCAACTTTATCAATTTATATATTTACTTGTCTTATTTTGAGGTCTCCCTCGGGCCGACCTCAGCTTTATCAATTTATATATTTACTTGTTTTATTTTGAGGTCTCCCTCGAGTCGACCTCAACTTTATCATTTTATATATTTACTTATCTTATGTTGAGGTCTCCCTCGGGCTGACCTCTACTTTATCAATTTATATTTATATTTATTTGTCTTATGTTGAGGGCTCCCTCCTTCGGGCCGACCTCAACCTAATCATTTACAGGCCGAGTAACCAGAGGACGATCTTTAGCACATGACTTAAAAATACTTATTTAAAAAAGCTCCTACATTTCGAAAACAAGTTGTTTATTTTGCAGGTACAATAAGGCACACCATAACTTATTATGTAGCTAGAGATGAACGTGCCAAATTTATCAAAAGGGACAAAACTTACATAAAGATGATGTGAAAGAAAATGAAGACCCAACCTGATACTAGAAGACGTAGATGGTTTATGAAAACCTTTCATCCTAGCAAGCTGAGGACTCAAGGTTGGAGGGTTATGTACCGTTCGGGGAATGACCGACCACAACATGTTCATTTTGATTTTGAACCAATAAGTATTTATGATAAAACGAGTTTCAATCATGGGTCGAGGTGACAAGCAAGAAATCTGAGCAGGATTTGGGCCGAGCAAGATTTGGGCTGAGCAAGATTTGGGCCAAGTAGGATTTGGACCGAGCAAGATTTGGGTCAAGCAGGATTTGGACTAAGCAGGATTTGGGCGGAGGTGGTTAGTTCATTCCTAAAAGGAAGAGATTTAATATCCAGCGGAAACATAGGAATCAGTTGCTGATATTTTGCCACACTAACACGTTTTCCTACGAATCAGGTAAGTAGGAGGCCTATATAAAGGAGAAGAGAGGAAGAGATAGGCATACCTTTTTTGAAACCAGAACTACTGAACTCCAGAAAAGAAAAATGCATATCTACTAGTGTAAGAATCAGAAAGGTAATTTGTTCTTGATTTTCGTCTCCCTAATATTCAAGATCGGAACAAAATTGTATATGTATTATTTATGAAATATAGTTGCACAAATATATTAGGAAGGATAATATATCAGTCTCTTGGAACATAAGCAGGAAATTGACAATATAATTTTTTTTGTTAACTATTACAAGAATTAGTGATTGGCGTTTTGTTGTTCCGATAGATGTTGTTTTGCATATGCAATTAAGAAATGTATGTGAAACTGTGTGTATTGGAAAGGACAATAACATGTTAACATCTAAAAAATGAGTCAATTATGTCGACATTATTTGAGTATGAGTAAAAAGATGAAGATTTGTCTCTATTTTCTTTGTGAATTATATAGTAGATGGTATGAGCGGATGAAAGGTTTTAGAATAAGGAAAAATATATTAGCTTTTACCTATTTAGTTGTATGTTTAATCTTGAGATTGATTACCTGTAAAAAGAGAAAAAACGCATTTTGGGAAAGATGCATGAAAACATTATTTTCATGCACTTCGTATTTAAATATTAGTATAAAAAGGTACGTAGCATAATTGTTTGACTTCACACTAAAATACAAAAAATTGATGTTATATATTAGTGTGGGTCAAATTTACATAAAAAATATGGTGCAATAATTCACTATTAATTTTTTTTTAAATTATAAATAATTTTTTGAAATGAGTCAAACTGAAAATAATAATATTATTTCAAATTTATATATCAAATTGTTATATTTAAATATTTAGTTTAATTTAATATAATTCAAGTGACTTAAATTTAAATTATTTTTTTAAAATTTTCTTGTTATCTATAAAAATTAATAATAAAATTTGGATTTTATAACTTTTTCTTTTATGTATTTTCCACCCCTTTTATCCTTGGTATCCTTATATTTGTTAACAAACTTTTTAAGTTCTATAAATACGACAAACTAATAAAAGTAAAAATATGTTGTAACTATTTTTTATATTGTTTTTATAATTTTACTTCTTATTTTTATGGAAAATTATAAACACTCCTATTATATAATTTGACATTATTAAAAATTAATACAAAATTACTATGCAAGTTTTTATGATTTTAATATAAATTTTGAAAATATTTTTAATTAATTTTAATGTAGTGTATAACACTTTCTACATCAATTTATTAAATTTTTTATAATATATAGTGTAAAATATTTTCTACAAGAACTACAAATAATCTAAAAAGTCTTACATATCATATTAATGTAGTATGTTTTATTCTTCTAACTTTATGGGGTTTGTTTCCCCCACTTATAATTATAATAGAATTTCACATTTTAAAACTATATATATATATATATATATATATATATATATATATATATATATATATATATATATATATATATATATATATAAACATATAATTAAAATAGTAAATATAGTTATATTATCCCAGTCGTTCTAGATCCGATTCGATAATTAAAAATGGATACTAGACATTCAAAAGTTGACCTAAAATTTATATCTAAAAATTGAGCCTAAATTCTTTTAAATTTTATTAATAAGAAGAGAGATCTTATAGATGATATATGAGATACTAAATAATTCATTATTATTTTTGTAATCTTTATCTCTTGTTATTAGTTTTATAACTGCAATATTCTCCTATTAGGTGGGAATAAAAACAATTTGTAACTTATTTGAATATAAATAAAATATTAATTCCCTCAATTCATGAACATTCTAAATTTGTATTATATTTAGTTTAAATTTTATTAATAAAAGAGAGATCTATAGGTAATTATTATCTTTGTAATACATGATATTAGATAACTCGTTATTATCTTTATAATTTTTACTCTTGATATTATCTTTATAATTGTAATATTCTCCTATTAGATGGAAATAAAAACAATTTATAATTTATTGGAATATAAACAAAATGTTAATTCCCGCAATTCATGAAGATTCCTATTTTGACTTTAATGCTCTCTACTTCACTTGAAGTTAAGAGAATACTTATTTTTATTTTTTTTGGTAAAAGATACTTGGTTTCTTTCCAAAACAACAGTGTTTGTAATTAATATAAAAGTATATTAATGTGAGACAATAAAATTCAAGCATTCAACTACTAAAGTTAAATATACTAACTATTATTAATAAGTGACTTAATAAAGCTTTTTTTATATTTAAACGAGATCCTTAAAATTTTAATAATAAGAAAAATATATAAATATAGTTAAATATTTTAAGTAAAAGATTAAATTGTTTGTTAGTAATAATTTAAAGGATTTATTTTATTTTAAAATATTTTTTAAAAATAATATTTGATGAATAATTATTTAATTAGAAAACTTTAGGCGTTACATTTTTGTATCAAAGTCATGATTAGTTAGGTCCAAGGTGATTTATGAGAAAAATGAGTTTATTGTGATTTTGTGAGAGGAGTTTATTATGCCTCTGCATGTACACAATCATAGTGGATTAGAATATGAATGTGTTGTTGTATTTGTTTAACTGCATTATTTAATATTTTTTTAAAGTCTTATCAAAGGACGAAATAAGAAGAAGATATCATTATCTTTTTATTTATAAATATATTAACGAGCAATGACGGATCTCTTTGGGGCAAGGAGGGGCCTAGCCTCCCAAAATTTCGAGTTTTTTTTGAATTATATATATATATATATATATATATATATATATATATATATATATATATAATATAAAAATATATTTAAAATTTATTAAATTTTTAAATTTTTTTAAATTGTAGGTAATATATATTTGAAATTAATAAAAATTAAATTTTTTATTTTTTATTTATTTTATTTAATCATAATATTTAATGTAAATACATAATAAAATATGAAATTAAATATAATAAAAAATGAAAATATTCAGGTTTAATTTTTCTTTTAATCTCTGTTTTTATTTAAAAATTGATACTAGGATTAAGTTAATTATACCAACAAAGTCAATCATTCATATTATGAGTCTCAATTTTAATAAAAAGATCATTAATCTGTTTCGGGGAATTTAACGAAATAGACCGAATTACATCAGTTTTTCAAAAATCGAGACCAAATTGAGATTAAAAAAAAATGGGAGGACCAACTTAACATTGTTAAACGAAAACATGAATCGAAGGAGTAACTAAACCAAATATTTATTAACATAATTTTTATTTTCCTTTTCATTATTCTTTTAGTTTTTCACAAATTATAATAATCTCTCACTCTCATGTCTTCTTTTTTTTTTAAAGAAAAAATAAAGTTAGACATAAACTCTTTATATTTCTCATTTATCCTCTTCCTTTCCTGTTTCTTGTCTTAATTGATAACAAAAACATTTTTTTTTATCTCATGAGCTTTTTGTATATTCATTTTTTTATGAATATAGAAAAAAATAATAATGTATTATGTATTAATAATAATGAATATATTTTTCTTTTAATAATTACGTGTCTTAATTTTTTTTAGATTATGATC
>Ga0214545_1004038_pt1 | contig 27641 bp, 15 predicted proteins | sample CNSS4metaG_FD_160064 | JGI IMG/M metagenome (GOLD analysis project Ga0214545, IMG submission 160064) | Root nodule microbial communities from cowpea collected in UCLA plant growth center, Los Angeles, California, USA - CNSS4 | ecosystem: Host-associated > Plants > Roots > Nodule | place: USA... | reverse complement strand
TTTAAAACTATTTTTTATATTTTTACTGTAGACAAATATTTAAAAAATAAATAAATAATATATATTTAAAAAATATACATAAAGCTAAACGTAAAAAAATAAAAAAAAATAAAAAAAAAACCAAAAAGTGAAGTCTCCATGACCAAGGACGACTTCACTTTTAAAGTAAATGAATACCGGCTTCTCAGAGCACGGCATGATGGAGGACGACTTCACTTGTAATGTCGTCTTCCACCGCGACGACTTGACCTTATTTTGCAAAAAAAAAAATCAACGGACCTACTTTTACAAATTTGAATTTAAAAGAACCCATAAATACAAAAAAATCTCGGTTGTTCTTTTAAACCCTAAATTTCACATATATTCTCATATTAACCCTCAATTTGACAAATTTATGTAGTATTAATCACAAAATTTGAAGAAATTTATAAAATTAGCGTCTAATTTGACATTTCTTTACATTAATCAAGCAGTCACTTGAAGTTACCACTGAAAAATTCTCCTTTACATCTTTTATATAAAGGTTTTTATATCGATTAAAAAGTTAACTGTTATGAAAAAATACTTTTACATGGGATTTCTCACCAATTTTAAAAGATTACTTTATAAATTATAAGTTTGCACATTCAAATGTTTCAGTTATATACGTGCATTTCAATGCTTTTGAAAAATCAAAATAACTTGTTGAATTTTAAATAATTATTACATAACTTGTTTATAAAGATGTATTAAACTAAATGTTAATCAAACAAATGACTGTGAATACTTTCTCTTATGTTTGTCACGTCATCACTCACCTCGATTATAAGTTAAACATAATAAAATTTGTAGTATTCAAAGTTGTTTTTCTATGAGCAAAAGATAAGGGATTTGCTTGATTACAATGATTGACTTTTAGTTACTATAAATCATTTAATAAATTAAAAAGGGACCAAAATTCATGTTGTGCGTAATAGATCAATCATAGAAAATCATACCATATTTCCTTAAATTATTTTGCATGTTTCATGGTAAATTTGGGATAAGAGTGTGTTTGACAATACAAATAAAATAACAACTAATTATTAACATAAAATTATTTGATGAAATGTTAAAAGTAATTTATTTTAAGAACTTTTAACATATAATTTACAAGTAATTTTCATTAATTTATAAATTATAACAATTTATTTATTTTTCTCTATTATTTTCTTTTTTTAATATATTTGCTTATCATTTTCATTTTCTTTTACCTATTATTACGTATTTTTATTTTCGTTTTGACAAAAACATTACAATTTGAAGTAATGATACTTCATTACATGATTATATATGAAAAATACAAACAATGAAAAATGTAAAAACAAAGACTCTTAAATTACACACAATGTAACAATAACTTAAATTAATAACTAAAAAAGTTAATTTATAAAATTAAAAATTAAATTTGACATTAATACTTATTAAATAAACTAATTTAGATAAGATGACCCGTCAATATAAAAAAAAGCATATATAAATTTTAAAAATAAATAGAGATATATCAATAATAATAAGAATTTAATAATATTTTTTAAAATTTAAAATCATATATTACACATTAACATACCTATAAAAAAACTATATATATATATATATATATATATATAATAAAAATTATATAATTATGGTCTTTTTTATTATCTTACATTTACCAATTCATTATAGTCTTCCTAAACATAAGTTAATAAGCTTTACTTTATCCATTAGAAATAACTTATTAGTTAACTTTCTCAAACCTAAATTTTTGTTTTTAAACTATAAAATTTCTTATTTAGAATAATTTTATGAAAGTAAGAAACTCAAGATGTCAATTCATCTCTAGGCTGAACAAATCATTCCAACCATTTTTCAACTGATTAGTGACAAGATGAACTAAACAAAATGGAAATTAATTTAGTCAATCTTGTGATAATGATAGAAGTTTTACGTAAGAATTAGTATATATCTCCTAATTGACCTAGCTTTACTTGAATTTAAAGTGTTAAGAAAATTGTGAATCTCATGTCTCTTTATTATATATACCATTTTTAGGTTACGGAAGTTTAAAATGCTGAATATTCAGAATGACCTTCTTTGGGTCATCAAAACATTATTTACATAAAATGTTTCACAAAAGTCATTTTGTGCATGTATATATAAGCACTTGTTTAGTAGCAAATCGTGAGGGAAAACATGCAAAGAATCTGGGAAATCATCAATAATTCAACCTTTTAACTTGTATTGCACTACACCATTTTTGTTTGTCATACTAATTGCTACAAAAAATCACATAACTAAGTAAAATAAAGTCCCCTGAGTTTGCAAATAATAAAGTTTCTTAAAGATATTGAAATTGTTGCAACCCCTTCCTTTACTCTATTGGTAAAAGATTGCCAAAAAAAAAACAGAAAAATGAATTTAATGTTTCATTTTACAAAAAAATTATACAGTCTAATCAGAGAACTGAATTAGACCTTTGATTATATAATGTAAAATTTAAACAGAAGTTAATTTTACTCTATAATATAATATTCTCTTAAAATGTATTGACTAGTCTCTTCAAAGTTTACGTAACTTATAATATACAAGCTTCACTTAGTAGACTCTATAAAAATTTGTAAATAGAACTCTTTCTCAACTTTAAATATTTTGTAAATAAGAATTTGAGAATATGAGAAGATTGTCTTATATGGAGTTTGCTTATAATAGGGTAGTTCATTCTACCACTGATATGTTTTCTTTTGAGGTAATATATGGTTTTAATCATCTATTTTCCTTAGATTTGTTACATTTATCTAATATTGATTATATGATTAACAGAGGGTCTTGCCAAAACTAGTAAGTGAAGGCATAGATCAAAAAGAAGATGGAGAAGTTGACTTCAAAGGCTACCCAAAGAAGGAAAGATCATGTTTGAAACCGAAGATTGGGTGTGGGTTTACTTTAGAAATTGAGAGGTTTCCTTCCAGAAGGAAATTTAAACTCCTACCAAGAGGGATGGTTCATTTCAAATTTTTAAGAGAATTAATGATAATGCTTACATTGTTGATCTACCTAAAGATTAAAGACTTTATGGAGTGAATTCTAGTTTCAATATTAATGACTTGTCTTCATTTGATATAGATACAAATTTGAGGACAAATTCTCTTCGAAAAAGTGAAATGATAAACTATTATCCCTTGACCCAATATAAGAAGAACTTGAGGAGGAATCACCGCAATCCAAAGGATCTATGAAAATGTCAAGGGCTAAAAGTTTTTGGAAGAACAATCTCCTTGAAGCTCTATCATGAAAATTGAAACTCAAAGGAAATGAAGATCATGCTTTTGACTACACTTAGAAAATATTTCATAGCTATTAAAACATATTATGTAAAGTTTTTATTTTTTTTTAACGCTCTCTTTTTTATATATTTTTGAGCTCTCACTTTTTATTTTTCTTTTTTGTACGTCCTTTGTTTGTCATCAAAGAGAGGATTATGTTGATTCTTGTTATATAACTCAGGTTTTTATCAAAGATGAAAATCTTAGTAGCAAATCTTTGCACTATCTTCTTCTTCTTCTTAACTAAAGGCATGCCTTAACTTGGACACTAGTAGTGAAGTGAAGAGAATTATTTTGTTTCACTAAAACAAAATCAAGTGTTTATAGTTGATAGTTGAAAAGTTTTCTTAAACCTCTAAAATATTATTCATTTTATCATATCCTTAATTATATTTGTTTTTCTTTTTGCAATTTCATTCAATGGTCTATTAAATGTTTTTCATTTGATTTTTTTAACATTTTCATTTATTTTTTATTATTTTGATATTTTTTATATAATTATTTTTATTTTCTAACTCATTATCATACATGTAATGTTATTATTATAATTGTATAAATAAATTTTATTTATCGTAATATAGTAATTTAATATAGTTAGTCATGAATTTTTTTATCATCGTTTAATCGGTTAAAATGTTATTAAATTTCATGATTAATGTAGTCTTTTACATGAGAGGGTAATATAGAATTGAGAAAGTGATAATTTATTATGTATTTTTACTAGACATTTTATCTTTAATGAGAGATAAAATTATAAAATTTGATTTGACCACATTATAACAGCAACAAAAACAGAGTTTAAAGAAAATATGTAAATGGTAATGATTAATATTTGTTAGACTTAGAAATATTTAAAATTTTATTTTAGTTTTTATATTAAAAAAAGTCACTTTTAGATCTTATATTTTAATTAAAAAAAATAATTTTAGTATTCAAGAAGAGAGTAAACCCAAATCACTTGTAATAAACACATAAATTAAAAGTTATAAAAAATTATAAAAAATCTAACTGAAATTCATGATATTTTCAAACACAAAATATACTTATAACAAATAAGTAAGACGATGGAAATACAAAAACAAAGATAACACAAATTGCTTAATGCTAATACGCCTCTTATATACTGGAAAAGAATAGTTTTATGGTGGTCGAGATCAAATCAAGCCCGTTGGTACAATTTTCTATATTTTTGGGTCAAAAGTTCTATTTAGACGAGCCCGAAAGGCCCAGTAGTACCAGACAATTTAGTCTCTTTATTTCAAAAATTGGATCAATGGACCTAATACCATATATAGGTCCATGCTTCCCGAATAAAAAATGGACAACGGGTTTTTTTGTAATTTTATATATATTTCCACAAAAATAAAATGACCTTTGTAAATCCAATCAAACATCAATTATTCACTAATTGTGTTTTTATTGCTACCTAATTTAAATATATTAAAACAAATGTATATTCTGAAATTTAAAATAAATATATATTTGGTGTCTTAATTTTTTTAAAAATATGTACTCTAGCCTCTTTAAATTAGTAAAAAATATTTTTTTTAAATATTAAATCGGAGGAATTTAAATTCTTTGATCAAAATATAATAAATTTAAAGATTTAAATTATTTTTCAAATTTATTTTTTATTAAATTTAGGGGTGAAATTTGGATTCTTCCTCCATTTTAAGATTAATAATAAAATTCAATTTAAGAAAATATGTATTATTTTTAATTATTTTTCAAAAAAATGAATATAAAACGAGACGTCATGAAAACAATACTTAATATAAGATACATCTAACTTTAGTTTCAATATCATCAAAATATTGATAAATATCAGCAATGATGTATTTGAGTAAAATTTTGAAAACGGAAAAGATGTTTTTGATGAATAAAATGTTATTCCATTGATTTAAAACTATTGCTGTTTTAAAAAATTAGTTTTGATTTCAAAATTATATCTGTTTTATAAATCTAAGATATTCTAATTGTACCTTTTATCTATCTATATCTAAGTAATTTATTGAATTCTCTGTACATGGCAAAACATTCGTTCCTATAAGACTGTTCAACGTGTCTTCAAGAATTCACATTTTCAAAAAATATTCAATAATAAGTTTAATATAGTTTCCAGGTTGACAAATTCGAAAGGTTTAAACTGAGTTTTTATTAAATTAGTATGGTCTATAATTAGGTAAGGTGATAGAATAAAATAACAATTAGATCTTCTAGTAAATATTACATAGTAATAGAAAAACTAAATGAGAGTGATTCAATTAAAAAATAAAATTCTTTTTCATATTCAATATATAATAAAAAATAATAATAAAAATTCGAATAAAGATTTACAAATTTATGAGCACCTTTTCAAAGACGAGGCACATCCAAGACATAGTTATAATGTTGGAAAATTTGAATGTTTTGGTTTGGTAAACTGAAAGAAGTGGGAATTTGAATAAAGAAGAAAGTGTTGATAGGGCATGATTGGACACACGAGTGAGTGTATGTGAAGGCATCTTCATGTTATCTCATGTTTCCATTGTTTGTGGTCAACAAAACTTGGCACCATCATCATCATCATTCCAACCTTCACCCTTCTTTTTATGCTTCTTCCATCATGAAACCCCATATTCCATTTTCTACCCTAATCATTACTCTTTTCGACAAACTTTCATTATTCTCTATCATTCTTATCATAACTTCCATAATTATTATAATAATTATACACTCATCCCTCTCAATCTCACCCATGCATGCTCCAAATTCCTCTAATTAGTAACCACCAAATTCAATTTCGTGTTTTTTTTTTTCATTTAATTCCCCAAATGATGCAACAAGGAAAAGTGAGATTGAATAATGTTATCAAAATTAAAAAAAGGGCATAAAAGAAATTGCAATTGTTTTGTTTCTTAAATTGGGTTTTGCAAGCCAATAACTTTGGACGAAGATCCTCACTATATTTTAATTAAGTATTATTATTATTATTATTATGTGGAAATCTAAATCGCAATCTCGGAACTCCCACATAATTTGTGTTTGATTGAAGTTGTGTTGGGGCAGCAGGTTCTGAATTGTAGTAATAATTATGAATGATGAGAAAGTAAAGATTTGAAAAGGGTTAATTTGGTGAGAGTAGGAATAATTAGAATGATGAAGAATGTGATGAAATAGAGAGGCAAGTGCAAATATTTTAGGGTGAGTTGTCCCATGCTTTGCCAACAACATGCAGCATCCCAGGTTGGAGAAGTTTAAGATTATGATGGAAATCATTATGATCATCGTAATTAACTAAAGAAAAAAAAAAACATGTCTCATGTCTCATAATTACTTGTGGGGAAAGGAGCTAAAAACTTTTCTAATACTCCTTCTTAAATTATCTACAGTTTAATATTTATAATCTATTTATTTATGATATATAATTTATCTTCATAATTTACAATATATACTTGCCTAATTTCTTATTAGGTAAGTTATCTTAAATATATATATTTTTTAATCATTGTGTCAAATAAAACAAAATTAAATATGTTTTTTTTTTCAACTTTCAATTAATTTTGAAATTAGTCTATTTAAAAATTTTGACTAATTTAGTCTTTCATCTTTCGAAATACGTAAATTTAATCATTTTAATTAAATTTTATTAAGTTTATTTGACATTTCAAGCACGTTTCATAATAGTATTTGACCTAACATTAAAGAAAAAATATCTCAAACAGTATAAGCAACTCAAATACAATCTTAAAATACGTACGAAACATCAAATAAACCTAATAAAATTTGATTAAAATAACTAAATCCACATATTTCAAAAGATGAATGATTAAATTGATTTAAAGTTTCAAAATTGATTAATTCCAAAATTTATTGAAAATTAAAGAATAAAAATATATTTAAACCAATAAAATAAGGACAGTTCTACTAAGAAACTAAAAAAGTTAAGATAAAATATAAAAAATTTAAAATTGTATCATTATTGTCAATATGGGGTTGGAAACCTCAAATATTCCATCTTCAAAAACCTTGTTTCAAGTTTCAATATCATCATTTGTGGTTAAATTTCGGGTCAATATAAATATAGTTTTAACCTTTATGATAAACAATACCCTGGACAATAAAAATAGAAAGAATATAATTTTGTAATCCATCTTTATCTTATTTATGATGATTAAAGCATAAAAACTGAATTTAGTGCTACTCAACATTTCTATCTAAATCCATATTAAATATAATCAACATAATAAATAAAAAATAGTAAACATGAAAATTTTCTTACAACAAGAAATGTTAATTTTATTATTTTCTTTTTAAAATATCAATAAAAATAACGTTTTTCTTATCTTAATTGATGGTATTAATTAGTGTTAATTTCAAGAACAATAAAAATGTTAGTTACACAAGTTTAAGAAACATGAAGGACTAATGTTGAGTTTATTACATAAATTATAAAAAAAACAAAAAACAATTTTTGTGTCGAGAAAAGGAAATGAAAAAAGTATTCTGGTTTTGTGATGATGGTAGAAATTCTGAGCAGTTTTGTCTATTAGGGTTGGCGTATGTGGAAATAATGGGTCGGATAATTTTGACAGGAAAATAGGGAGTCATGATTACAAAAAGATTAGAAATAAAAGATTGAGAATATCTTCTTCATTCACTTCCCTCCCTGCATCTAGATTCTATACACTATACTATCTGCCTCTAATGCCTCTTTTAAATATGCATTTATTTTTAACATTTGGAAATGCCTGATAAAAAATTCAAATTTCAAAACAAACAATAATTTAAATGTATAATAATCGATAATAACAATATTATTTCAATTAATATAAAATTGTAATATAACAAATTATATTTTCAACATTTAATTAGATTTTTTATTTAAAATATTTTAACTATAATAACAAATATTTGGCATCTTAACCACTTCAAAATTCATTAATTATTTGTAATTACATTAAAAATTTATAAAAAATAAAATAAAATAAAAGAATAAAAAGACAGAAAGATCACACTAAATCCATAATAAAAATTGCATATAACAAAATAAAGCCAAACTATACTTATGAAAAAATTAAATAAATATATGGAGGCAAAACATTAAACCACTTATATTATTATTTTTGAATCAAAGTTAAATAAACTAGTTATCATAATAATTTTTACTAAAAAAAAATATGAAATTTTGAACTCCATATACTTACAAAAATACAAACACATTCGTCATCTTCGGTTAAGACTCCACAAAACTACTCATGGATCTAATTATAATTATTAAATTAAATATAAATAATTTTTATATTTTTCTTGTTGATAGTTTTTATTTATTTTGTAGGTAATTTTTTAGTTAAAAAATGGATAAGTTAAAAAAATGGTTAAATGAAAAAAAGGTTAAATTTAAAAGAAAAAAGTCACTTAAAAAATATAATTGATAAAACAATTATTTTAATTTAAAATAACTTTTTAATTAAAAAATGGTTAAATTAAAAAATAGACAATTATAAAAAAATATTAAATTTAAATAAATGATCACTTAAAATATAAAATTTATAAAATACTTATTTTAATTTAAAATCATTTTTATTTAAAAAATAAATATGAACACCAAAATAAGAAATCTCTTTACAGATATAATAATGTATATTTTGAATATTAAGAATCTGAAAAATAATATTTTAATTTTCTTTCTAGTATTTTGAAATTTTGATATTATTTTTAATTGTTAATATCGATCTATTATATAGTTGTTTTTATTATTATATTAGTAACAAGTCCATTAGGGTTGAATTATTTAAATCACTGGTTCAACAAAGGCTTGATCAATTACTAACATTTTTGGATAAAAATAATAATAGATTCATTAAAAATTAATAACAATACCATTTAAACTATAGTTAGCTTTTTTACTTTTTAAAACATTAGAGATTAATGAATAAATTAAAGAAAAATTATATTTTGACAAAAATAAAATTTGACAAACTTAATAAAGTTTCCATAAATAAAATTTGACAAACTTAATAAAGTTTCCATAAATAAAATTAAATATATATATATATATATATATATATATATTAATCAAAATAAAATATTGAAGTGATACTTTTTTATCTAAATAAATTGTTTGTCAAAGTTATAAAAAAAACCTTATTAACCTACCATTTTCCTAAATTAAAACCATTGGAAAACATAAAAAGAAGTACTCTCCGTTCGAAAGTGTCTTTAGGAGTATATAATAAGACTGATTATATTATATTATATATATATATATATATATATATATATATTATAAAGCATGAAAGTTGAGTAAAATTAGCAATGGAATTGAAGTGAGTTTTAAAAAGGCATAGTACAGTAGAACCTAACGTACAAGTTTCAGACGATTCAATGAATTTTAAATCAATCAGCTTCCAATAATTGTCCATTGAGGCATTGGGTCCCTCAACTTCAAGTGCCATTTTTTTTTTTCTTTTTCTTTTACAAATTATAATTTTTATTTAATCAGAGATCAACTTTTTCAGAAATTGAAAATCGATCAAAATAGAAAGAATCTAAACTCTTTTTATAACCAAAAAAGGTGAATGAGTTTAAAAAAAAAGACTCAGAAGTTCTGTTAATATCCCCACACTTACAAAGTCAATATTTTCGCATCCAAAAATATTTGAACTCCTCTTCTCTGGTACAAGTTTAATTGATAGTATATAAATAAATAAAAATTTTATTTTACGATTTAATTTTGTATGATTAAATTATGTTTAAAATTTATTTATTAATATAGTATCAGACTTACAAATTAAAATTTAGTTTAATAAAATGCATTATTTATTTAATTTATTGTGTTATTTATTATCAAGATATTTATTATTTATCGGTCATATTAGATTATTCGTTATTCAGCTACCGTCAAATTATATAAAAACAATACGAATTTATAATATATAAAAAATAAAAAAAAATCATAATACAAATTAGTTTTATAACATTATTTTAAGTTTAAATATAAATAAAACTTTTCTTGAGTTTTAAGTTAAACTTTTAAAAAATGAAAAACCCTGTTACATGTAACTTAAAAATGGATTAAACATGTTTTCGATTTCATTAAAATTGAAATTATTTTTTTTTTTAATTTTATTTAATTTAGTCATTCATCTTTAAACAGATATAAATTTAATTATTTTAATCAAATATTGTTAAATTTGTATTGATATTTCAGACATATTTCATATATTTTATGATAATATTTAAATTGTTTATACCGTTTGACTTATTTATTCTTTAATGTCAAAATATTATAATGAAACATGTATGAAATATTAAATAAATTTACCAAAATGTGACTAAAAATATCAAATTTACGTATTTTTTAAATTAAAAATTTAAATTAATCTAAAATTTTGAAAAGAAAATAATTTATTAATAGAAAAAAAAAACATATTTAACTATTTAAAAATTAACCATACCAAAAAAATAAGTGTGTGAATATGATGAAGAGAAAGAAAAAGAAGAATTGAAGGGAAAAGAATAGAGTGATAGGTTAGGGTAAGGGCACATAAGATCCGACGTACAAATGATTGGTGCTCCATAGATTGTCCCCTCGAGACGTTGCAGCACGTCCCCATCACTAACCCTAATATTTTATGCACCCATCAATCATTCTTCTTAACTCTTTTCATTCTCTTCTCCCTCTTTCTTTATTCTATATAAATAATATTCTTCTTATGCTACTATTTTTCTTTTTAATTTATCAATAATTTTTTTTAACAGACCCAAAAGCTCAGAAATATATAATAATCTTATTATTTTATAAAAGTTGAAGTTGTATATTTCATCTATGTATAGTTTCATATAATTTAAGAGATGGAACAAATAGTAATTCATATAAACTATTATTTTCTAATTAAGAAAAACATATTTTAAATATAATATATATTAGTTAAATTTTAAATAGAAAAAATATTACAGGATCCTAAAGGTATTATATTGTAAAATTTAATATTACATATATTTTGTTTTTCTATACCCAAAATTCTAATAAATTAGAATTGAGAGTAATAGTCATGGATATACATTATATTTTTTTTAAATTATACAAACTTATTTTAAATATATATATATATATAGCATTAATTCTTTGGAATTATGAAAATTAAAATATACAAATAAAATAGAAATATTACAATTTTCATTATCATAAAAGTAGAAAATAAAAACCTTCTCTTTGTAGAAGGATATGGGAGAGGGAAGTCAGTTTCTGATCTAGTTTTAAAAATGAAGTACATTCTTTACCATATAAAATTAATAAATAGAGTTATTTGAGGAAAAATAAATAAACGCTTTCATATCATCTATTCATATCAATCTCCCTTTAATGTATTACTAAAAAATATTTTTTATTAATAATTTGTTTAACCGTTATAATAAATCGTTAGAAACTCTTTATGATCATTTCTTTAGTTTGTGTTAGATGACATTGGTATTTTGTTTACTCTTTCACATAAATTATAACTCTATATTTAATATTTAATCTTGTCTTTTATTCTATAAAAAAAAAATGAGCATTATTACCGTTCAAAATTTATCGATAGTTAAAAAAAAATCATAGATAAATCATGATGAATTACTTACAGTAAAAATAAGTAAAAAATGTTTATTGATACATTTTATTGATGGATAAAAAAATTTGACAATAATTACTTAATATCATAAATTTTTAATAATTACTTTTAAATAATTATTAAGGACAAAAGTTTGTCCGTCGGTCGCAATTGAGTCTTCTTCATCCTTATTCGTCTCTTCTTCCTTTTTTTTTCTCCCTATTTCGTTTTCTCTTCTCCTCTTCGGTCATCATCATCATGTTTGTAATTATCACCACCATCCTGTCATCCTCCTCCTCCAATTATTTTAAGATTTATCGATAAATTTCTAGAAAATTAAGTTATTGATATAAAATTTTACCATGGTCAAAGTCCAAAGTTGAAACTTTAACATTTATTTTATCGACAAAATTATCCATCCAAAATAAATATTATAAATTATTGACGAATTTTTTTGATGAAAATATCCATTCATAATGAACACTACAAATTACAGACTTCCACTCATGAATTTTAATGACATATATATATTAGAAACACATATTCCAATTGGTAATAAAATTTCTATTTTACTGACATATATTAATAATGATTTTTTTCGATAGATCTATTATTGACGAAAATATTCGTCAATGATAAATTTTCAGTAAAATCTGTTGATAACTTTTGTTTGATAGATTGATATTTTTCCATTGATAAATTTTTATCGGTGATTTTTTTTATCATTAAATATTTTGTAGTGACAACTTTTTTCATTGATGAGTTAACATGTTCTTATTGCGAATGCTATTCAATAATGTTTGAATAATTTATATCTCAATTAATTTGTTTGTCAATCTATGTTGGTTGACACTTTAATTTTTAACTATTATCGTTATAATAATATTTGATAAAATAATAAAATACTTTTATTTTATTACTATAAAAAAAATGAGTTGAACCCATTAATTTTGATTATAATACAATAAAATATATAAAATAAATTAGAAGAATTAAATATTTTTAAGCAAGTCAAGTCATCTAGAATTAAATTGTGTAAAATAATCAAGTTAAACTAAGTTATATTATACTCATAGTTTACTGAACACTCATTAACACTCATAGTAATATCCTCAAATATTTATGTTTTTTTTTATATCTCTTTTGGAGATCTTATCCAGCTACGAATAATCTCCAAATATTAGTTCTACATCAACTAATCTTTTTCTTTTGCAAAACACCTAGAGAAAGTAATAAAAAATTGGTGAAATTCTTAAAAGAAAATGAATTATATGTCTAGGTCTAGAATTTGATTAGCCAAATTTTATGTTTATCTTATTCTTATCATTATACTTTGATAAAATAACAACATTTTAATTGTTTTCTAATGTTAAACATATTTAGAGATACTAAATTTTTAGATAAATAATTTTTTAAATAAATAAAAGTTTATGTTTATATTTTTTTTTATAAAATTTATTTAACCGGAAGAATCATATACCATTGTTTCACAACCTAGTTTTTATTATTTAAGGTTAAGTATGTTTTTAGTCTTCAAATTTTGACGTTAAATTAGAATTTGTCTTTGTCCAAAATTTTGATAAATTTTGACCCTTAAACTTTAGAATGAATTAATGTAGTTCTTTTAACTTAATTATTTTATTTTTTTACGTGTCACACGCTTTCATGCTAACATTTGATCTATTTACACCGTTTGACATATTCTCGTTCAGTATATATTGGATAACATGTTTGACAAGTTCAACAAATTAACATAATTGGTTTAAAATAACTATATTAAGTCATTTTTTAAAATTTAGTCACCAAAATATATCAAAGTTTCAAACAAGGATAAATTTTAATTTCGTATCATAGTTCAGGAAACTAAAAACATGCATAACCCTATTATTTATTAATATAACCACATAAAATGTGTATTATTTATATGAATGTAAAATGTTGAACGATTATATTAATATGAAATTGAACATAAGCTAACTTCATGTTAATAATAAAAGTTAAGTCTAACTAGACCCCACAAAATCTATTTGTAATGTAAGGTTTTCACTCACTTATATATTGTAAATTGGTCTTATTTATAGTCGATATAAGATTGCTAACACACATTCTCACATTGAGGCATATACACATCAAGCATGAGACTAAACACTAACGAATGGTTTGATAATGGGTGAAATAATAGAAAATATAAATTTATTGATGGACAAAATTTGTTAGTAATCACCAAAATTCATTGGTAAATCAAAATTATCGACAACCCATTATCTGTAGGTTATTTTGATGAGTTATATAAAGAATTAAATACCATTACCTCACAACCTAGTCTATATTATTTAGTAGTATAACTACACTACAATGTCTATTATTTATGTGAATGTAAATGTTTAATGGTTATATCAATTTGGATTTGGTCAAAACTAATCTAACTTGAGGCTAAGAATAGGATTTGAAGTCCAAGTCAACTTTACAAGATTGACTTGTAAAATAAGGTTTGTACTATCTTATTTATTATAAATTGACTTTATCTCTAATTGATATAACACATATCCTTTCGTCAAGATATATACATATCAAACGTGAGACTTGACATTAATGAATAATCTGATAATGAATAAAATAATACACATTTCGAACAATAAATTTCATTAAAATAAACTTTAACTCATGACTATGATATTATGTTAAAAATTAAACTTTAAATCTAACTTTTAATATCATGAAACCATTTTATAAAATAAATTATCACTCACTTATATATTAAAAAATATATTCTATTTATTCGATACGGAATGCTCTATGCATGATAAAAAGATAATTAAAATATAGTTAAGAAGTTATTTTGATTTTGTATGGAAGAAATGGAATATTTGATTTATGAAGTGAATGGAAAGTGGGAAACTGGAAAAGGAAAGTGGAGATAAAGGAGATTAATTAGGTGGAGATGATTAATGGTTGTGGCCAGTTGGGAGCAGAGGAGAGGGTACAGTAGAGGTAACTACAAGCATGCAGATGCAGAGAGAGTGCAGTGACCCATTATTATTGTTTTTCCATGACTTGTCTCTCCTCTATCACGTCATTCCTCTCTTTCTGACACCAAACCTCATCATTACTCACTCACCCCCTTTCTCACGTGACTACCACCCTTTCTCACGTGCCTCCAAATTCCATTCTTCAATGCCAATCACTCACTCACTCTTGTGACTAACATTAAATAATCAATCTTTTTTTTTTTCATCATTCATTCCATAATTCAACCCACATCGTAAAATCAGAAAATGCCCTCCATCTTTCTTTTCTTTTAATCTATTAATCTAATATTCTGTGACTTAAAACAGATCAATAATGGGTGTGTTGAACTTGACTACAATATTAAAAGTTTAGCTCTATTTGAATCCATCAAATTGAGAAGTTACAGTTAAAATTAATATATAAATAGTTAGAATGTATTCAAGTAGGATTTTTTTTCTTGCCATTACACACAAGAACAAAAAAATAAATCTTAAATCTTGTGCATGACTATTTCACTTTGAGATATTTTATATTTTATAATTCGATAGATGGCTGTAGTTTCTCGATGCTATGTGCACGATGAATTTTTTTTTTTGTTTTTATAATTTGAGAAATATTGTTTTAATTGTTTGGTATAAATGTCATTATAGATTTATTTTTATATAACTAAATCATTATAAATTATTTTCATAATAATCTACTATAACTTTTTGATTATTATAGATAAAATCAATTTATAATATATATTTCTAATATATAAACAGTATAAATTTTATTTTATAAATTGATTTTATAAGGTTGAATTAGATTTAAAGTTATTATAATATATTTATTTATTTTTTTTAAAGTATTTATAATATAAAAAAGAAAAATCAAATGACTCATGGCTTTAAATATCTCACACATATCCTTTATGTGTTCTTCTTATTCTTTCCATTCTTTCCACGTACAGAACAATCTACATTTTGTAATACTTAGTTTCTGTTCTAATCTATTTCTGGGTTGAATCAATCATATATATTAGAGCATGATATATTTGTACTGCATAATACGGAATTATATAACCTAATGAATGAATTAAAGTCATGTTATCTGTTCACATTTTTAGTTTTTAACAACCCACTTGAAGACCTAACGTTGGTCTCATGTGGTAGCATACGTATTCATGCAGCAGCATTATTTTGAATTATCTATACTAGTTTCATTTCAAAGTCAATGAAGAAGAATATGACCTATAATGAGAACCTGTTTAAAAAAAATGATAGTTACGTTAATATGGTAGGTAGTGGCTTTATTTAATGTTGAACTGGCATGTTCACTGATTCACCAACAACAAATAGCTTAGTTTTCTTTCATATTATAATGAGATTGGATTTTGTTAAATTTTGTTTTGGAAAAGAAAGTCTCCTTAAGATTAGAACAATCTTTCTCTGTAACATTCAATATTGTGTTACGTGTTTGGGTTGAGATTTGGATAACGAAGGAACTTTGATCTTGAAGTCATTGGAGAAAGAAATATTTTACTCCAAGATTCATGAAACGTGTCACTTTGATTCCATGGTGGTTGTTTGTTGTTGTTTCATTGTTTGACCAAGTTACTCCCAGTGAAACTGTAAATAAAATTTCATGAAACAATGATGGTGTTTTTGCATGATTGAGAATTACGAGAGATAAATAAGAGTGTAAAAATAATATAATTATTTGGATGGAGAATTATTAGAGGAGTGTGACTTTATGGCATGGTTGGTTTAGAGAGAGAAGAGGGACCCATCCAATAATTCACGCATCTCTCTCTGCAGCTTATCATTAAAGCCTGCATCACTTCAATTATTGCAATGATCCCAAAAGCATGACATATCTCACCCTCCTCATTTCCTCTGTGTGCCTATTTTTAATTACCACTTCTTTCCAAACCTATCCCTCCCACGCGCATGGGACCACCCCTCCTCCCTTTTCCCTAGAAAATCTCACCCTTTTACCACCTTTCATTTCCCTAATTTCTCTTGTAGTTTTCTCCACAAAAAATTTCATACTCTTCATCTTATTTTTAACTGATGTAATGTAACTGAATAAAAAAAAATTATTTTGACATTCTAATAATTTATAAAACTTAAATTCTTTCTCAGTTAAAAAAAAATATTTAAAATTTGAGGAAAGAAAAGTAATTATTGGATTTGATTGTACACATCTCACCCGACCCTCAGTTTAAGGAGTTCTTGTCATTGGATACCAATCTTCTTCTTTTCTTTTGTTTACGAACTTTTAACGATCCGGTTTTGCATGTCTATTTTGAAGATGGTAATGGTTGAAAAGATGGTAGAGATTAAAGAAGCTTGGGTTCCCCCTTTTCATGAACCATAAATTCATTTGCTTACATAAACCAAGATCGAAAGCAGAAAACTTTTGTTGGAATAGTAAAACCCGGTCGGTTTGTCTCTCTAATGAATGCATTATAATAATCCCAATTAGGTCAAATTCAAATCTCGTGCTAATCATCTCATCCACCTTTTTTTCCAATGTTTTTCTTCCCACGCATCACGCTTATTTCTAAAAAGAAATGAACTAGTTTTTATTGAATAACATAAACCTATATAAAATTATTCTTTATTTTTGTTTATTTCAAACGTGCTTTTGCGGCCAACTAGCTGGTGATTCGTACAGACAGCTTAACGAACAAACAAGACCAAGATATATATATATATATATATATATATATATATATATATGTAACATTTTTTTTTTTAAAGGGAAAAGTTTACAAATTTAAAACCTAAAGTGGTCCATCTTTACAATACCAAAAAATATTATTATTTTATTTAATAAAGATTTGCTCTTTTTGCAAAAATATATAAATAAGTTGACAGGTTAGCGATTTATGTGGTCTTTTAAGTAACAAAGAATTAAAGATGTTTACTTAAAAAACAACAAAAGAACAAAATTTTATTATTATTTTTCAGACTCTAACTCGTGACAATTTTTTTTTTAATATAAATCAGTAGAGAAATGCATGGGGAATTATAGTTAAAAGCTATATTTAATAAAAATTTGCAGCATTTGTTTATTTTGATACTTGTTATTATTTCAACATCTCAAATAATTGAATTTTGTCATTTATAATAGTTTTCATTATCATGAAATTGTTTTTATTGTAAAGACTGAAAAATTAAAGTAGCCACACAAAAAAAAAAAAATTTATTGAAAAGTAACAAATACAAACAAAAACCCTAACGTATTATTTCATAAATATCCTGAGTGCTATAAAATAATAGGATTTTTGTGCAGCTCGAAGATCTTTTTAGCTGGAAGCTAGAAGAAGCATGTGATTTCACTTGAACAGAAGTAATAGTTAAACAATCTGGTAATCTTTTTAGGGTTATTATTTAAGTGGGAAGAAAGTGCAGAAACATAGATAGATAATATTAGGGTTAATTAATGGGGAAAATGAAAGGCTGAAACAGTACAGTTGAACTGTTTATACATGCCTTAATAGACATAGCCCACATGATTCTGTATTGGGTACCAAAGACAAATGATCATTCTTATCATACTGTCATGCATAATGAGAATGAGAATAAGCATGATGGTGACGATAGATGAAAGGCCAACATATATACTGGCTAATCAATAAGACAACAGGAGCAGGTTTATAATCCCAGACATGTCTCTCAGATGATATATCATTTTCTTCTTCTCATCATGACGCTATTTTTCTTTCTTTCTTTCTTCTTCTTCTTCTTTCTATAACCCTCTTAAATTTCACTCCATTTAATGGGGGTTGTTGGTTCAGTAAAAAGAAAAACCACATTTAATTATCTCTTTGCTTAAACTCAGTTCAAAATTGACTACACATTTTTCTTTGTACCACTTTTTCCTGCTTCGGTACGCACCACAACATTACACTAGAATGGAATTTCTTTGTACCCCTTTTCTTTATACCACTTTTTGCTTAAGCATTTTGTATCGTCTTATTAAATTTTCGACCATGACAACTCTGCTGCGTAGAAAAATTCTCTTGTTGGAAGATAAGAAGAAAGAGGAATAAAAATATGACAAGTGCCAAGAGGGTTGTGGTTTTTGTTCTTCAAATTTATTACACGAGTAAGCTTCACCTACCCATGAAATTAATTAAAACACCAAAATAGGGCTAACCGGATTCACTTAAAACGGTATATAAACTGGAAAATAACTAATAGAATCTCAGGCGGCTTTTTCTGACCACTAATTATAATTTTCCTTCATTCTAGATTCTCCAAACTTTAATCCTATCATTTCTTAATTCCATTTGCTTCATTATTTATGTATATACAATCCCACAACATTCTCTTGCTTCATTCGGTCTATGTACGTTAGGTTAGAAATGCAATATGGTAACCCTAGTTTATTGAAATAAATGCTCAATTCAATTGGTGGTACAAATACTTTTCCAACTTTTTTAAAAAAAATTGATTACATGTTTGGTTTATACAATTATTTATTTTTTAATTCTTATGAATAATATATTGATTAAAAGTATTTACTAATTCATTTTAATACACATATATATAAAATTCATTCTCTCTCTTATCTTAAACCATGAGAAGTGTGTACAAAGCTACCACATATATATATATATATATATATATATATATATATATATATATAAATGGTTGTGTACATGGTGGTGGTGTATTTTATGGGAGTGTGGTGGTGGGGGAAGGCATGACAACGGTTGAATATTTAAATAGATTCACGTGCCTTTGTCAACCTGTGTTTGTCGGTCAATCTTTATTCCCACAAAGGCAAGGGAAGAAGCCAACATAAAAAGGCAGTGTTGTTGCTGTTCTTGTTGCTTCTAAGGAGAAGAAGAACAACGAGTTCAAGTAGAAGAGGTTTTCTGCAACACCAACACCAACCAACCAACCCAATGTGCCCTTTCTAACCCTCTTCTCCATTCAACAAACTACAACTACTCTCTGTCGGTACATATATAACAACATCATCATCATCATCAACATCAACAACAACAACAACATCAATATCTCAAAACTTCCTCTGTTGCTTCAAATTACGCACCTTTTATCCACCCCTTTACCATGGAACTGGCTTTGAGCTTAGGCGACACTTCCAAGCCCTTCACTTTTCTCGACAAGCCTGCAAATTTACCCTCCAAGGACCCTCCTGGGTTCTGCATAGCAACGGGGAAAGGCTTTGACGAGAAAAGAAGTGATGCTGAGAAAAGGGGTTCTTCAGATCCACCGGTTCAGCTTGATCTTCTTCCTTTCACTCCCGTTCTCAGATCCCAACCTCCTTCCCAGCTTCGAATCCCTTGGCTCGCTGAACCATGTAATGCTCTCTCCCTTTTACGTTTCTTTCGCGCATTCACTCATTCAATCTCATCCCTTTTCACACACACAACAGATTATCGTTGCATTTTCAGTTTACATTAAAGATTTCCCTAGTTTGAGTATCACAGTTAAAAGATAAAATTTTCAGTTTGCTGATGCTTTCTTCGTGTTGGGTATGTTCATGGATATAAAAAATTGTTTTCGTTGTTTAGGATGAATGAACACTGAAGATTTCTTTTGTTTTTGTTATCTTGTAATTTCTTATGATGATGAGAGCTGTGTTGTGTTAAGTTGTGATGTGTTGCTAAAGTTTGGTGTGTTGTGGTTCTTGACTGTAGGTGGAGCGGCGAGGGTGCTGGACGTAAACCTTTTTCCGGCGGCGACGGAGGACGGCGATGACGGGACGTCGCTGTCGTCGCCGAGCAGTGCGGTGTCGCCGTTTCAGATGGATTTCAGCATGAGAAACGGTAATGCGGAGTTTGGAGGAAGAAACAGGAGGGAACAACAAGAGGGTGAAGGCACCAGAGCCAGTGATGACGAAGAAAATGGCTCAACCAGGAAGAAACTCAGACTCTCCAAAGAACAATCAGCTTTTCTCGAAGAAAGCTTCAAAGAACACACGACTCTCAATCCGGTAAGGCTATAACACAAGAACACCATTTTGTTTCTTCTTTGGATAAACTAGATTAGTTCGTTTGTTCTTGTTCTTTCTTTGTATTGTTAACTTATTTATTAATTTTGACCATAACTTGCAGAAGCAGAAGCTTGCTTTGGCTAAACAGTTGAATCTCCTCCCTCGTCAAGTGGAGGTTTGGTTTCAGAACAGAAGGGCAAGGTAACTGAATCTTTAACTAACAACCACCTTCGTTAACATTTTGTTCAAGTTAATGTTAAACATTGTGTTGTGTTTGATTTGGGAATGTGATTTCAGGACAAAGTTGAAGCAAACAGAAGTGGATTGTGAGTATTTGAAGAGATGCTGTGAGACTCTGACAGAAGAGAATAGAAGGTTGCAGAAGGAGCTTCAAGAACTCAGAGCCTTGAAAACTTCTCAACCATTCTACATGCAGCTTCCGGCCACAACTCTCACCATGTGTCCCTCTTGTGAAAGGGTTGCCACAAATTCCACAACAACGAACCAAACTTCTTCCACCATCAACAATAACGCTTCTCAACTCCCTGTCGAGTTATCTCTCAGCAAGCCCAGAATATTGCCCTTCCCCAATGCCCAGGCCCAAGCAACCCAGACACAAGCCCAAGCTCAAGCCCATCAGATACCCTCTTCATGATCTTCATTCAATGAACAATTTTTTTTTTGGATGGTTTTTACATATCATATATAATATATATATATATATATATATATATATATAAATAGTTCGATATTATGGTATATCATAGAGGATAAAGACAAAGGATTCACCACCCCTTTTTATCGTTTTGTATATATTTTAAATTTTTATTTATCTTCTTTCATTCATCTGTTTTTTTCTTTCTTCTCTTCGATGAATGATCCTTTTTGTCGATCGGTTAGAATGCACCAATCTTTTTGGTGGTGAAATTGTGAAATGAAATGAAAGGCTATTTTTTTCTTTTGGGTCTTTGTCTTGGTTCGTTTATTTTCCTTTGCCATGATGACACGAAGAGCGAACTTTTAAATGACCTTTCTACCCTTAACGTACCCTACTCTATTATGTACTTGTAATTTTTGCAGTAGGGCCAGTGCTATTACTGGTGCATGGAGCTTTTCGAAATTAAGTACTTCGGAGAATAATAATTGAACCATGTAATGACTCTGATTTATTTTGTGGGAGGTTTTAAATCCTTACCACCTTTGGTTGCATTAATCACTCTATGGAATGTGTACTTTAAAGCACAACTGCAATAAGTCTCAATTAGTTTAACTGAATATATGCTTTCAAAGTTCAAAAATAGTGATTTAATTGCTTCTGTTTTTTGAATATGATGATTATTGAAGAGTGAGCCGGAGGGTTTACTTAATTGAATGTGCAACAACTAATCTATGGCAACATCGCAGGAATAACTAATGGCCAACGGTTTTCATGATTGTGGTTGTAATTGGGTTGTTTTAATTTGGATTAAATATATTTTTATCTAAATTTCAGTAAAAATTACAATTAGTTTTGATTAAAATTTTTGATTTAATTTAGTTTCTCAATTCTCTAAATGTGTGAATTTAGTTATTTTAATCAAATTTTATTAAGTTTATTTAACGTTTCGAACATATTTTATTATAGCATTTTAGTTTGTTTATACTGTTTAACACATTTTTGCTTCAATGTTTAACGAAAAACGCGTTTGAAACGTCAAATAAACGTAAAAAAAATATTAATATAAAAAATAAATTTACACATATTTATAGATAAAAAACTAAATTGATTTAAGATTTCTAAGAGAAATCAATTTTAATTTTCACTAAAAAATAAAAAAATATATTTAACTTTTTAATTTATGAAAGTAAGTAATTTGTTAAAACTTCTAAGTGTATGAATAATTATGCATCATATACTAATTGCATGCATGCACAACGCAAATCATTAGATTTTTTACACACGGTGCCAGGGATCAATCTTTATAACTCGTGACATGCTTTTTAATATAGAAGGTTAATTTGTGGAAATAAAAATGTGGAACTCTATACATGTTTCTTTTTTTGTTGATTAGAGTTTATGAAATTGTAAAATAAAAAATATTAAACATAATATGAGACCCTTAAAATTTTACAAATTTGAATCAATTATTAGGAATGCGTGTTCGTAAATAATATGTCTGTAAGTACTTTTTTATTTCTAAACTCTTAATGTTTAAATCTCCCAATTTTGTTCTTAAACTCTTAATGTTTAACAATTTTCAAGTCTCACCAATTTATTTTCCACATATATTCCTACCTACTTGAATGTCGAAATTGCCATATTTTCTTGTAGTATAAACTAATAGTTAAAATTGTAGATATTAAATGAAGATATTTTATACTAAATATGCCAATTATCAGCGGTTTTAAGTGTTCCTTAAACATTGTGCAAAGCCTTAAATATCAAGACTTTATAAATCGATAAAATATATTCTTAGATTGCCATTACACGTTATTGTCACTATTACTATTATTATTAATTATTATTATCATATGACAGTATGCATTAACAATGGTGAAAATAATTTTGTGGTGATGGATAGTGATGGTAATGATGTTGATTGGTTTAGACAAATCTAGCTTCATTCTTGTTATTTTTTTTTATATATAAGAACTTCATTATTTTTATTCATCCCACAAAAACAATCCTCATTGATTTGATGATTATTCTTTTAAAAAGGTTTTGGTGTGTACTATTGAGCAATGGTGATGATGCATAGATTGTTAATGGATGTGGAAACCTATATGAATGTGGGGGCATGATAGTGAAAAAGGGAAGTTAGGAAAAACACAATATGGTGTTAGATCGAATCTACAATATAAATGTAAGTTTTGATGATTGTAGTTTGGTGGGTGTACACATGAATTAATTTACGATCATGCACGCCTTACAAAAGTACCACGCAGCAAAACTCATGGCCAAGCCTTAATTTTTTAAACCAATCAAAACTTTTGCTCCTTTGTTTCAACAGTTATCATCTATGATGCTCCGACACATTTCATAAATAACGTGTTTTGTGTTTGATACGTATCGGACACTGACATTCATACGATATTTGTAGGATATACTATATCCAATTTGAAAGATATTTTTTTATTTTTAACATGATTTTGATGATTAAAATAAGGAACAAATATTATTTTATCACTACTTTTCGCATATTGGATACTAAATAGATAGATTGGATTCATTTTTGTGTTAGTTGACAGTTTCAAATTTAACATGTTTATACACGTCGTGTCTCGTGTCCTATGTTTTTTCAATTTAATCGTATCTTCGTATTTGTGTTTGTGTCGTATCCGTACCCATATCCGTATCCGGGCAACATAGGTTATTACATTACATACATGATGTTATTCTAACCTTCATGGTCAATTTAAGGATGCTTTCTAACATGTTCTTGTTCTACCAAATTGCAAGGACATGAAGGTTGTTCAAAATAACAATTTCTAATTCTTGAAAACAAGAATAAAAAACATGTATATGTTATTGGAAGTCTCACATTGATTAGTGATAAGACAATTTTATAGTGTATATTTATAAATAGAGTGCAAACCTTATCTTACAAATTATTTTGATGGAATTGAGTTAAATTTAAAGTTTATTTCTTAAAATATGTTCCGCTATAATGATTAGTATTTCAATGAATAAAAATGAAGAGAGACGAGTGAATGATTGAGACATTGTTGTTGACGAATATAGGAATAGGACTATGAATGTCCTTGTAGAGAAGCATTATCTTGAAAAGCAAAAACATGAGGAGAATTATTAGTTTTGGGTGTGAAGGATCCATCCATGACTTGAATTTGACCAATGATGGTTTCTGATAAAATCCCCAACCATTCATTCACCCATATTTATTTGCTTTTCTATCAGCTGCAGTGAAGAGTACAACAAACGAAAATGAAATATCAAACAGCATACAACAAAATCAAATCCCACGCGTTGAGTTAAATCAAGGACGACACTTCCCTCCATTATTCTATCATATTCATATTCGATTCATTGCTGTTTTTTCATACCAGAGATCACTCAGAGTGACGTAATTTTTTCTTAATCATTGAAGTCACAATCGCCCTAGATAATCATATATCAATATTTTATTATTTCTGTTTCATTACAGGATATTTATAAATTTTTCTTCATCGTTTTTCTTGAATTGATTTTATGGAAAGAATTTTTATGCTTACGGTCTCACCCATAAAATAAATACATACAAATAACTCATACTTTTATCATGAAAGTATAGATATCTCTTTATATCCATGTACCATGATGATGCTTTTTAGCACATTAATGTTTGTAGTACATACTTAAATACTTAAATATTTATGATTATTGGTGACATTAAATGAAGTTGGAGTTTGTTTATTAGTTTTCTGTAAATGATAATGGTTGAATTGACAAAGCAGCGTTAAAGTGTTTTCGACTGTTGTATTTGCAGTCTAGCTCTGCAGATAACCCCTTCCCTAACCCTAAATTACTAACACCATATAATACCATAAGTAACCCTAAACAATCTTTTTCATTTTTCTCATGTCTAAATTTTTTATATTAGTTAAATATTTTTTTCTTTAAATTATTATAAAATAATACATTTTAGTTTTACATTAAATTATAAAGTATAAGAAAATACTTTACAAAAATAAAGTAAAATATCTTTTTACTATGTACTATTTTGTGACACTATAAATACTCTCCATGTCATTCGTTTGATTATGTTTTATATAATTTTTACGAAAAATGAATATGTTATTAAATTAAAAGTAAATTTTATTTCAAATTTTGATATCATTTGTTTTTTTTAATAAGTCTTTTTAAGTCAACTATATTAATACTAAAAAATATTAAAAATGTTTCAATCTTTTATTTGAACAATTTATATGATTTAAAACATTTATCATCCAATATCAATTTAAAATGTTGTTTAAGAAATCCATAAAAATTAATATTATTAAATTAAAAAAATTAATATATATATATATATATATATATATTAATTTTTAGAATTTAGAAACTAAAATATATAATAATTTCGCATTCAAATTTAAAAATTTAAAATATATTTAACACTTTTCATAGAATATATAAATTAAATATTTTATAATGATTAAAAAACATGAAATTTAATCCTTCGTAAAATATAAAGATTAAATATTTTATAATAATTAAAAAACGTAAAATATATTTAATCTTTTAATATCTTAAAAATACATTAATTTTGATATTTTAAAACATATAAGTTATTTTAATATAAGAAAAAAGAATAATTTGAAAGTAGAACATTAAAAAGATAGTGAATTAAGAAGTTATTAGTAATAATTGAATTAAAAAGTTTTTAAAAATTGTCCACAGATCTAGAGAAAAGAAGTTGGGATGAGAGAAGGTTTTGACTTTGCATGTGAATAGAGTAACTGCATATAAGTTAAAGACAGCATCTGAAGTAGATCTTTGGACAGGCCTATAAACATAACCCTCTCACCTATCATCTATTACCTAACATTCACCCTTTTCTCTTACTAGACTACCCTAATATCCACCTACACTTTCCCTCCAAACTCTTCTTTTTTTTTATTACTTTTTCCAACACGCACTGCAAAAATATCTGTTCTTTACTTTCAAAGCCAAACACTGATTAATGTTGTCTGTGTTACATGACCAAGAGAAATACAAAAACATGACTCATTGTTACTTAAGAAACAATTATTTATATTAACAAAGAACATGGGGTTCTTATAAACAAAATTTAAATTAACTTTGGTGATTTTGACTATTTTTTTAGGTTCCATAATGTGAGATACCATTCTTTAAAAAAAGTTAGTTAATTTTATTCCATGATAACCTTTTTTTTAAAGGACTCGTATTTTTATATGTTTGTTTTAACTTTATTATGATTTAAATAATTCTTAAATAATTCTTATTTAAGAATTTGTTCAATTTACTTACATATTTATGCTTTTACTTTGGATGAACAATTTATTATATAGTACATTTTTCTTAAGTTAAAAGAAACTTGGTGGGTCATATAAACTCTTTATAAAAGAAGATTTTTGTTTTCTTCAAGTTAAAATCTCACTAGGAAACCATCACTAAAGATATTATGACTTATTTACTAACTAACTATTCAACTTATAAAAATGATAGAGTTTATATGTAACAAAAGTCGTCAAAAAAAAAACTTCCAATATATTTTAAAGACAAAAAAATAATATTGGGCCCAAAAGCAGTCCGGCCCATCCATAAGAGACTCTACTTTAATGCAAACTTAAGTCCAGCCCAACTTTTCAGGTTTAAACAAACTTTTTCAATTTATGCATAATTCTTTCATTTGAATTTTTCTTAAATTAAATTTTTAGCTTGCAATATTGATAGTAATAATTGTTACAAATAATGGGACTACCACAACAGCTATAACAATCTTTAATATAATTCTCAGTGATCATAGTCACAGTTATTATCAAGCAAAAAGTCTACCACCTGTATAAGCATCTTCCCCATCACCATATTTAATAATTAAAAGTTATAAAGATATTTCATAATTGATATGTTGGTCCATTGTGAAGTGTACATATTTGTGCAATATTATTATTTTTTAAATTGTGACTAAATTAGAGGACAATACCACATCCCTTTCAAGACATTTATAGCACCGAAAATTAATGAGAACATGATGAAATATAAATTTGTAATGTTGATTTTTTTTTTCTGCAGCCATAATGTGTAATGTTGATATTTCAACCACTTTATAATATATATATA
>Ga0214545_1004031_pt1 | contig 27660 bp, 17 predicted proteins | sample CNSS4metaG_FD_160064 | JGI IMG/M metagenome (GOLD analysis project Ga0214545, IMG submission 160064) | Root nodule microbial communities from cowpea collected in UCLA plant growth center, Los Angeles, California, USA - CNSS4 | ecosystem: Host-associated > Plants > Roots > Nodule | place: USA... | reverse complement strand
AATTAAATCATTTAAGTATTTAGGTAGGGTGACTTGATGTATAAATTATAAAAAATTATTTTAACATATATATATATATATATATATATATATATATATATATATATATATATATATATATATATATATTTTATAATTAATTTTTATTTTTTTTTTTTTCTAAAAAAAAATAAATATAAATATTAATACAAAAAAAAAAAAATAAAAAAAAAATTATATATATATATATATATATATATATATATATATATATATATATATATATATAAAAGGAAGTTAGAGTATTTTCTTTACTTACCATAATTTCTTCTCCTCCATTGGGAATACACCAATTTCCATTAGATTTCATACGCGTAGTCTTCCATACTTCCACTGCACCTGGCCATTCTTCACTTTTTTATTCTTCTTTCTTTTGAAAAAAATAAAAAAGAAGATAATGTGATGTTAGATTAAATAAAAGAACAAAAACAAACTTGTATATCTGACATATAAAACAAATGTATAAAACCTAGTTAAAATTTGCACAAATTAGTATATATAAAACATAATAGTAGCTTTACCATCTCAAATGCCTTTTGGACAATTGATTTTGTGCCAATAACCGATTTAATCTCTTGTTTACTTCGGCTAGCTCTATTTTTCAAACCCTTTTCCTATAAATGTAGAAATAATTTAGTATTATAATATAAAAGTACAAAAAAAATTAAAATTCAACTTTAACATATAGATATAAAAAGAGAATAACTTTACCTTAAACTTTGAATCATTCCACTTGTTATTTATTAACCAATGCCAATCTTAGGATGTAAGTCATTTGGTCTACCTTTATTTTGGATGTATGTTTGATACAAGTGGTGATGTCTATTCCTATATTGCTTTTGCAATTGTTTCATTGCATGTTCTTTATCCTCTTCCTTCAAACATAATGCATCCTAAATGTGATACAAAATAAAAAGTTTCAAATATATCATTGCCAAAATACATCAAATACATAAATAAAAATTAATTAAATACATTCACATTAATAGAGTTATACTAACCTCCATATGTTTCCACATTATAGTTAAATCATCCTCAGGTATCTCTTTCCATGTTTTAACTTTTAAAGGAGCTTTGTGACGTATACATACAGTTGCTTCAGCCTTGAAATACTTTGCATGTTTTCCACAAAGCTTGAAGTAGGGAGGAGGAAATTGGATATCAAAAGTTTTGCCCAATACCATTAATTCTTCTCTTTTACTTGGGAGTTTTGCATTAATGGTATGTCCACCTCTCTTTTTAACTACACTTTGATCTAAATTAAATTCGGAAAAAGAAATCAATACCAATATTAGTAATGGTTTATTTAGTTTTAGAAAAAATATGTTATACAAATACCTGGACATGTTTTAAATTCCTTAAGCTTATCCAACTCAACCTTCTCTAACTCATAAGCATCGACTCTTTTAGAATTTAACCTTAATGGTCTAGTTATCTACGAAATAAAAATAATCATAAAGAAATGTCATGAAACTAAACAAAAACATTTATATATTCTAAGAGTCTCACTACATACATTTTTCTTATTATACTTTTCATCTTCTTCACTTGAAGATTGTAACTCTTCTAATTCTTTGGGCTTATACTCCTCATCATTCTCTTCATCTATTCTTCTTCCCTTCTTATTCTTGGTATTTTGAGTTAACACTCTCAAAGAAGAAACTTTACGTGATATTCCCAAAGCCTCAAATTTTGCTTCATTTTTTGCAATTCTTTGTAGCTTCTCTTCTTCATAGTTAGACATGTTTTGCATCTAAAAAAATGACATATTTACATTACTAAAAGACGATGTTTAGACAGCTACAACTCAAAATAATTACAATTTAAAGTAATAAATTACAAAGTAATGAAAAATATAAGTTAATAACTTGGAGGAAAATTAAAACATGATGGAACTCATACCTTGGAGGAGGAACCTTGATACAATAACTTGCTGAAATTTGTAGAACCCAACTGTGATTACACCATAAAGACAATAAATTAGAAAGAAATAAAAGATATAAATTTATATCACAGAGATGAAACCATACATAACTTCATATTTTACTTTATGCAAATTTATTTTCTATCTATTTCTAGAATTTAAATTTCTAAAAGATATGCAATTTATTTGAAGATGTCATGATGTTAGATATTTATAGGATCTTTTTTATTCACCAAGAGAAATGAATACAAAAGAAGATATCACTTGCTTGTCCAAGTGGTGAACTAAACATGCTAACCAACAGGACAACAACTGGAAAAGTAAGAAACATTATTGAGCACTTAAATTATACTAAAAATATCAAGTACAATGTCTTGTTATACCTCCATAAAGATTCTGGATTATAGTAATGCATTCACTATGAGAGAAAAAGGTATTTTGATATAACTTTATCTTTATTGCATAGTTAAAATACAATGCAAAAATATGGATGGCAATTTTTTTTTATAAGAATTCAGTAACATCATAAACACGATCAACGTTATGCTTTCGTACGCTTGGAGAGATTATTCAAATGCAATGTTGTCAGTTTTAATATCACTCCACCTAAAATTCAAACATTCTTCTCTGTGCAGGACCTATAGGAATTAAAATTGGAAGAAAAACAAAATGAAAATTTGACAAAAAGCCAAAGAATGAGCCAAAATTGCATACAGAGGAAGAAAAAGAGACTGATCTACGACACTCATTACAACGTGAATTATATCTTGGAAAATTAGTATCTTGAAGGGGTAGAAATTAAAACTTGAAAGATGAAACTCATATCTTAAAGGAGGAATTTGAAACTGTAACTTGCTAAATTTAATAGAGATCCAAACTATGATTGCACCAAATTTTACAGCCCCAACTGCGATTATACCAAATTTTATGAAATAATGGTTGAATCATAATTTTGTTTCTATAATAAAGAAGTAAAGATTTATGTAAGAGTGAGAAGGAGACGTGAATGTGAAAAATTGGAAAGCGGAAAATTTTTTGGACGTGAATGTGAAAAATTGGAAAGCGGGAAATTTGAGAATTTTTGGATAACTATCACAAGTCTAAATGAACACACCTTAAAAATTTAATAAAATCAATTAACATAATCATTTATAATTATATTTATTAATTTAATTTAATAAATTAAAAATTGAATATTTTTATGATGAAACATTCTAAGAATTCACGTATGTTATTATTTATTTATTTATTTTAAAATATTATTTTATTAGTAACAACATAATTATAAGTTACGTTATTAATAACAAGTATGTTATTATCTATTTATTTATTTATTTTAAAACATTATTTTATTAGTAACAACATAATAATAATAAATTATAAGTTACGTTATTAATAACAAACTTTATTATATATTTTTTAAAAAAAAATCATCATTAATTTTCTTTTTATTGTATAATTGCATTGATAAATTTTCATTAACATTTTTTTCTTAAATAAGCAAATTTTTCTTATGATTAATGGTTAAATACAAATGTTTTATTTACTAATTTTAATTGAGTTATATTTACCGATTAATTAGTTTGTAATATATAAGAATTCAAGTTAACCAAATTTTGTTATTTTTTAAACATATTAACAAATTTTTTAACATATTTTTCTCAACAAACTAACAATATAAAATATATTAAAGATAGTGATTTTTTTTAGAAAAAGATAAAATTTAATAAATAATAGAAATCTATATAAATTTTAGAGTAGGCAGAAAAGAGAAAAGAATGAAATGATATAAAAAAAGAATGGGATGATCAAACATTTTTCGGTGAGTTATGAAATATGTATTTTTAATTATTTATTTTATGATTTCATGAATTTTGATTATAAGATTTTATTTGTTTTTTACCATGTTTAATAGGAAATGTTTTTAACTTGATAATATATATTTTTTTATTTGATAGGTATGGAATTGAATAAAAGTTGGATGCAAATTACTTATCGAACAAAACCTTTATATGAGAAAGGAGTTCTCGACTTTATTGAATTTGCATTTATCGATCTTGGGGAAGGAGAGTTAATACGTTGTCCATGCAAAAAGTGCAACAATAATCTCTTTCAGTCTAAAAGAATCATATATGAGCACTTGATCACAATGGGGATAAAAAGAGATTATGTTATATGGGATCTTCATGTAGAAGTAGCGAAGAAATGTGATGAAGATGAACACAACCAAAACTTTAATGACGGGATTCAGAGTCTACTGTCATGACATTAGGAGTGCTATTAATGTTAAAAACGCCAAAGAAGGTAAGGAAACAAGTTATACAACAAATATGAAGTATAATGCAATGAATGAAAAAAAATCCAACTTTTATAAATTATTAGAGGATGTTGAACAAGAATTATATCCTGGTTGCAAAAATTTCTCCAAGTTATCATTTATTGTTCAATTACTGAATATAAAATGTCTCTTTGGTTTGAGCGCAAAATCAATTGATGCCATACTTACTTTATTGAAAAAAGCATTTTCAGATAGAAATAAAGTTCCCAACTCATATTTTGAGCTCGAAAAATTATTTGTGAACTTGGGCATGATTACACAAAAATAAAAGCTTGTGTGAATGATTGCATTCTTTATTGAGGTGATTATTTGAAATCCACTTCTTGCCCAACTTGTAAATTTTCTCGATATAAAGATCCACAAAAAAATTTACCCCAGAAAGTTGTGCGTTATTTTCCTTTAGCTCCAAGGTTACAACAATTGTATATGACATCGAATACGGCTAAAGAAATGAGGTGGCATAAAGATAGGCCTTTTAATGAAGATGGGAAAATGAGACACCCGGCTGATTCTATTGCTTGGAAGAATTTTGACTCACAATATCCATCTTTTGCGTTAGATCCATGCAATGTTAGACTTGGTTTAGCAAGTGATGGTTTCAATGCATTTGGAAATATGAGTACTTCATATAGCGTGTGGCCAGTTGTTCTAATTCCTTATAATTTGCCACCTTGAATGTGCATGAAAGATCCTTATTTCATAATGTCGACACTTATTCCTTGTCCCAAAGCTCTTGGAAATGACATTGATGTGTATTTACAACCTTTGATTGATGAATTGAAAGAACTTTGGGATAATGGTGTACAGACATACGATGCATCAATGAAAGAAATTTTCAATTACATGTCTCTATTTTGTGGACTATTAATGATCTTTCAGCGTACGAAAATCTATCAAGGTGAAATACTAAAGGAAAATTTGCTTGTCCTTGTTGTAACAAGGATACATGGTCATTAAGTTTACCAAATGAAAAAAAAAATTGTTATATGGAAAGCCGTTGATTTTTGCCACTTGGTCATTCTTGGAGAAATAATGCAAAAGCTTTTGATGACACTAAAGAAAGTCGTCCACCTCCTACACAATTATCTGGAGACGATATAGTTCGACAATATCAACAATTTGACCAGGTTAGTATTATTATATTTTTATAAAATCATTATTTCAAACTACTCTTATTTTTCTATTATATTAAAAAAATTCTTAGTTAAAAATAAAAATCAAAGTAAAATATATTATTTAAATATTATTATTAGATAATTTTATTAAATGACATATTTTGAATATATAAACTAATATAATATGTAATATATTATAATTTTATCTTCTTTTTGGGAATTATTTTTAAATTTAAATAATAGTGTAGATAATATATTTTTTCTTCAACGTGAATCTAAACTAATCTAAGTAAAAGATAAAATAATATTATTTATGAGATAATTTTATTCATTGGCATTTGAATATATAAATTTAACAATATCTAAATTTTATTGTATTATGTTTGGTAACTAACTTTATCCACATTATCAATTTTATCTTATCATGTTAGAATTATTTTTAAATTTAATCATTAGTAATAGATAATATATTTGTCTTTGAACGTGAATATAAACTAATTTAAGTAAAAGATAAAATAATTTAATTTTTTATTTTATCTTTTATACTAACTAAATGGTTATATTTAAATATTATTTATTATTATTATATAATTTTATTAAATGACATATTTTGAATATATAAATTTAAAAAATATTTAAATTTAAATTGTATTAATTAAATAAATTAAAACAATAATTATTAATCTTTCTTAGTTAATGGTGTTGTTGTTTTTTTTCATTAACTAATTCTTTATTTTTGTATTAGAATTAGTATATTCATATTTTTATTAATGATAAATATATACACGTGACATTTGGTAAATTTTTCCAGTAAAGAAAGCGAGGAAAAATTCAACTACCAAAGTATTGGAAGAAAAACAATATTTTTTTTAGTTGCCTTATTGAAAATGTCTAAAATTACGTCATAATGTAGATGTCATGCATATCGAAAAAAATGTTTGTGATAACATCATAGGAACATTGATGGATCTTGAAACAAAAGATAAAAGATAACATAAACTCTCAATTTGATCTTGCTCATATGGGTATACGTTCAGAACTTCATCCAACAATGATTGAAGAAGGAAATTACACATTTCCATATGCATGTTATACCATGTCATCTCAAGAAAAACATGCATTTTGTCAATTTTTAGTTGATTTGAAGGTTCCCGATGGTTATTCATCCAATATTTCTCGGTGTATAGACGTTGAAGGGGGGAAAATATTTGGGATGAAATGTCATGATTGTCATGTATTTCTACATCATTTTCTCCCTCTTTCAATTTGTGGTGTTCTTTGAAAGGAAGTTTGTGAAGCCCTAATTGAACTTAGTCTTTTTCTTAGAGAGCTGTGCTCTAAAACATTGAGTCTATACACTTTACACTTGCTAGAAAAAACTATAGTTTTAACCTTGTGCAAGCTAGAGAAATTATTCCCTCCTTCCTTTTTTGACATAATGGTCCATTTACCCATTCACTTAGCAAATGAGGCTAAGATTGTTGGCCTAGTGCAATATCGTTGGATGTATCTAGTTGAAAGGTATCTTCGTAGGCTAAAATCATATGTAAGAAATAAGGCTCGTCTAGAAGGATGTATAACTGAGGCTTATATTTCATAGGAGTGTGTGCACTTTTGTTCGAGGTATTTGGATGGGGTTGAGATAAGATTAAATAGATGTGGAAGAAATTATGAGGGTGATGTACACCAGTTAAATAAGTCAAAATTAAAATTTTTTCTACAAGTTGGAAAAGCATTGCATGCAAAAAAGTATGTTGAGTTAACTGTAGCCAAACAAGAGCAAGCAAGAAATTATGTTCTCCAAAATTGCGATGATGTTTTGCCTTTTATTGGGTAAGTGATTTTCTTATATTGCACATTTATATTATTGTGGTTTTATGTAATTCAATATAATTATGTCTTTTTTGCGATCAAACTACATAAACAAGAATTGGAGAAAACAAACTCACAAAATCTGGAACAAAGACATCAAAAAGAATTTTCTCAGTGGTTCAAAAAATATGTAAGAATCAATTAAACTTGTTTGGTTGTTATTATATAACTCAACCACATTTATCATTCTTATTATTTTTTTATCAGGTTGCACATTTGGAAAGAGAAGGCAACATAAAAAATGAGTCATTGTTTCACTTGGCTTGTGGACCAGATTCATGTATTTTTCAATATACAAGTTATTTGGTAAATGATTGGAGGTTTAATATAAAGGATCGAGATATGTACTTGAAATCACAAAATAGTGGAGTTTTAGTTAAAGGTGACAAGAATGCAGGTAACTTGGATTATTTTGGCATCTTAACCGATATTATTGAATTAATTTACTCTGGTGGAAATAATGTCATTTTATTTAAATTTGATTGGTGGGATGTGTATTCTAAAGGGAGAGGATACAAAGAAGATAAGTATGAATTTATTCTTATTAATAGTAAGCACAAGTTGAAGACGAATGAGCCATATGTCTTAGCTAGCCAAGTTCAACAAATGTATTATGTTAAAGATACCAAAGATCTGAATTGGCTTGTAGTAGTGAAAACAAAGCCTCGAGATTGGTATGATATGCCAGAAGAAATTATAAATGAAGCATGCCAAGAAAATGAAGAGATAGGCTCAATCTCATTTATATCCAATGAGTTTGATAAAGAACATGACTTTTCTTTAGATAGAAAAGACCTAACCCAATCTACAATTGATGGAAATCCAATGATGCCTATGGAAGTTATTGACAATGACGATGAAGAAAACAATGATGAAAATATTGATTTAAGAGAGGATGAAGAAAATGATATTATTGTTGAAGATGATAGTGATGATAATTAATTATTGTTTTATATAATTTTGTAACACAAACTTTGCTATTAGTTATGTTTATTCTATTTATCTATTTATTTTTATCTATGAAAATATTATTTATTTTATATATTTATTTATATATAGAGAGACATAAAGAGAGACATAAAGAGATAGGGAGATAGAGAAAATAATGTAGGCACCACTTTATATTTTGCATACTAAATATAAATTTGTAGTGAATATATTATTTACTAATCTTAATAAAAAGTACAACACTATATTTAAATAAGAAAAAATATCAAAATGCATATTGTAATTGTGGAGTGGTAGAGTGGTCTAACTTGGTCTATCATTATATAAGGTCATGAGTTTAAAATCTTAAATAAAGAGTTTTTAACAATTAATAATAATAATTGCCATTAAATGATTATATTTAATAAAGTTTTTATTAATTATATTTTTATCAAATAAAAACTTTTTATTATATAATATTGTAGTAATGAATTTGTGATATGTATATTTGATCAATTTTAATAAAATTCGTGACAAATATAAAATTTATCACTATTAACTATATTATTAAAAAAATAAAAATAATATTGACTAAAATAACATAATTTAATATTTTTTCCTCTAATATCAAATTTGTAAAGTATTATTAATTTGTCAATAATAAAAAATAATTATTAATTTATACATATTTAATAATTTTTATATTAATTGTATTCTTATTACAAGAAAACTAATTTTATAATGTAATTTTTTTTAACATATGTGTTTTTATTTTTTTGAAATATAGTTATTGTGACTTTTTTTATTTTATCACTATTTGTGAAAAGTATTTGTTATAAATATAAAATTAGTCATATGTAAATAGTGACAATATTTTATTTATCACTATTAGTTGCATTTTCACTAAATAAAATAATAACTAAAAAAATATTTCACATCTAATTTCTTATACATATATATAATTTCTTATTAAATATAAAATAAATTTATTATATAAATTATTTTGACAAAGATTTTAGCATTTTAATAAATAATAATTATTAATTTACAAATTAGTAAGATGTATTTTAATTTTATAATAAACTTAATGTGACATTTTTTTTTCATTTTATCACTAGTATAAATAATATTTGTAACAAATAAAAAATTTGTCACTTAACTAGTATATTAATAGTGACAAAATTTATATTATTTATTTGTCACAAAATGTTACATTTCTTGTAGTTTATAATCCTCCATGAGAAAACCCATCCTCAGCATTATTTATTTGTCACAAAATGTTACATTTCTTGTAGTTTATAATCCTCCATGAGAAAACCCAAGTTAACAATTTCCAAATACAATTAAATCCTTTATCAACTAGGATGATTTATACAATACAAAAACTTTATAGCTAAGAAGCAATTACTCTATTCTAAGAAGATCATCATCAATCCTACTACTTCACAACTCTCCCACTTGTACTATCCTTGCTCACACATAAAATGTGATCATAGAAAAAAAGAGAAACACAGAAAAACAAGAAAAGGATAAGCTAGTGATATTTTTAAACTAACAAAATCTATAAATTGGTAGATTGCATAATGTAATAACAACTCAAATTATTCATGAACACACATTTCCATTCAAGCACACTTTTATAGACTTCAGATATGATATACTCCAGACTAAATTCCCAAATACTTTTGCATTGAGTTGAATACCCATGTGGTCATCCACTTGTCATGTATCCTCATATTGGATTATAACAACTTACATGGCCCCACCTGGTCTAAAAATTCAAATCTCTCATGACAAAGTTAGTTTATTATGGCTTTGCCATATAGGTGTGTGAGTTTAGTAGAGTCAAGATGAACACACCTTTTGTACTCATATTCAATTAATACTCTACACTATATGATATGGTATTCCTCCTTAGGAAAACCTCATCTATACAATACACACAAATTACCAATATTTTCCAATCACAATCTCAATGAACTTAGGAAAATTATCACCATTACCATTAGTAACTCATTCTTCCTTTCTCATTCATATCACAAAAACCCACATATAAGTAAAACAATAACTAAATAATGGTATAACACAACACCCTCGATGCAACCTAACATTCACCATTATCACAAAATCATCATCATTTCATTTATCATTATATTCTAACATTTAAGCCATACCACAATCACTCAACATCATAATCACCAATAAACTATCATAATTCCAACATAACATATCATACTTATGTCATTATTTCTTGAATTCTCATACGTTTGAACTTCCACAATCATGAATGTTTCAACATTATAATTATCATAAAACTTCACATTCTCCAATTATACTCTCTAATTTCAACCATCATAAGCATAATCAAAAGAAACTAATTGCTGACAAGGATCACCCAACGCAAGAAAAAGGCACTAAACACCAACAAGTTAAACAACTCTAAGGGAGAAAATTCAGACTTTCGCCCAACAGCCACTTCCTCCACCTAATGAGAACCCTTTTTCGCCTAGTGGCACAAGCCAATACTTAGCGCCCAGATACATGGAGCTCTCTACCATAAAATTTCCAATTTGCGCCCAACGGTCTCCATATAGCACACAATGCTAAAGACTACTAGAGTTCACTGGATTTTTAGTTTCAGAGTGCACCCAACCGTACTAGTTACCACCCAAAGCCATATTAGATGGTAGAAACTACCTACACAAATCAAATGTGCTAATTAAGTTTTTTTTTTTTAGAAAATTTACTCTTTCATCTTATAATTTGTATACTAGTATTACTCAATTTAAGCTCAAAATCTTTAATTGACTCATTTGATACATCAGTAGGCAGATTCATTCACTAAGAAAAAAATTCATTACATTGCTAAAAAATATTCACAACCAATCATTACCAATTTCAATCAAATTTTAAAATCAAAGAACAAAACAATCATTTCTACACAATTACTTAGCTCAAAACAACTTTATATTACTACACAAGCATAAACGTACATGTATAAAAATTCTAACTTCCTTTACCTAGTGTAAAAAGCCATGACTCAAGAATGATCCTAGCGCTTTAGTTCTTACATGAAGCTCTAACACAGACTTCAGATCATAAATCTAAGCATATCATAAACTAAACAGAAATTCAATTTGAGCTATTTTGAATCACATGCAAGGATCCTAAAACCACGTCTAATCCAAAATGCTAAACTAAGTAAAAAATAGAACAAAAAATGAGCTTAATTTATTTAGATTTTGATCAGTCAAAAGTGTAGATCTCTCCATCATGAAACATTGTCAAACAAATGAGAGACGAGTTAAAAAAGTTAGACAAAAGGCAAATGAAGTTTAGAAAAAAGGTTTTTAGAGAGATAATGATTTTTATAAAGGGAAACTTGATTAATGTAAAATCTATTTATAGTTTAGCCTTTTATGAATAAAATAATTGAGTGTTATCTTTAAAACCATTACTACTTTTAAACTATTTTGTAAGTCCTTACATGTGTTAACAAACAAAGAATGTCAAACGATTTGTTTAGACGAGAAAATTAAAGGAAAATTGAAATTTAAAAATTATTATAAGTCATTTCAAATAATTAAAGTAATGGAACAAGGGATGTTTCTCGTAAGTTGTAACATCCCGTCTGGATATCACTTAAATTAAAATAAAAATAATAGAAATAATAATAAACCGCATTTATTATTGAAATACTTTCCCAAAACACGGGGAAATTTAAACTTTATTACAAGCGTCAAAATTCCAAAATCCCTAAATCCATACAACGTCTACCACATCACAAAATTATTAAAAACAAGTCACTTATTACAAAAACATCACAAGGATGGGCGTACAGATTTAAAATAACATCGTGGCTTGTACGGATGGGTTCCGAAAGATTGCACTCCTCGGTGTTATCCGATGAGTTTGGTAATCTTTGGACAAATACGAACTACGGTTCGTATTAGGAAACTCCACTTGGTATTGCAGATTATGGCCGTGACAAGATCATTCCCACATGTGGACTAGAGGTGGTGGCTTGTAGTCGGAGGGACGAGTATACACTCATGGTAGTAAGGATTGATAAAGTAATCATCAAAGGGTGTAGAATCAAGATGCGTCCAAAGGAAGATGTGAATGTTTGGGTCTGAGGTTTTGGTGTATCAGTAGTATGAGGGGTTTTAAATTGCTATTGTAATGTACATTGTAATGTAATTTTATTTTGAGCTCACCCTATCTGTGTGTGTTTGGCGATGATCATGTAACTCGTTACATGAGAGCAGATATTGTTGCAGGTGAGCATGTAGATGCTTAGAGCCGGAGAGAGGCTAGCATAAGGGAATTTCACGGATTCATCCTTGTGATGTTTTTGTAATAAGTGACTTGTTTTTAATAATTTTGGAATGTGGTAGACGTTGTACAAATTTAGGGATTTTGGAATTTTGACACTTGTAATAAAGTTTAAATTTTCCTGCATTTTGGGAAAGTATTTCAATAATAAATGAGATTTATTATTATTTCTATTATTTTAATTTTAATTTAAGTAATATCCGGTCGGGATGTTACATAAGTCCTTGAGAAACAAGGGAGACATGTCTGGTTCGACAATTTCTAGAAACATGAATCTTATGTTAGGGAACAGGTGACCATAAAACCAGAGTGTGGTTTTGATTATCATGCTAAAGTATTTTACTTGATTTGATATGATGTTTAATATTACTTGTAATGTCTTCTTTGGCTAAATTTCCTTTATATCTCATTGTTTGTGGTTAGCTTACCCCTATTTGTTTTGTGTGTTTGTTGTTTGTGCGATGATTGTATGACATGTATGTTATAAGAAAGTAAGTGTTAATGCATATGTTTTTGGTATGGAGTAGATTGACGAGAGGATGAGATGAACTTGAGATTTTATACCATTTTTTAAGTTATTTTAAAATAAATGTTAAAGACAATGTAGTTTTCTTTTATTTGTCAGTTGTGATTTGAAAATTTTTAGACAATTGATGTGTTGAACTACACATTTAAAATTAAATTATAAACTTTTGCAGAATTATACCTTTTCGTGATATCCTAACTTAAGGTGTTACAACTTTTCCCTACGTTTCATGGACTAGATGTTGGAAAGGTTAGCACGACAAGCCTATTATTGTTTTCTGGATGGTTACTTAGATTATAATCAGATAGTGGTAAATCAAGAGGATCAAGAAAAGACCACATTTACTTGTCCCTTTGGCGTATTTGCTTATAGAAGAATGCTTTTGGTTTGTGTAACACACCAACCACTTTCCAAAGGTTCATGTTTGCCATTTTTTCTGATTTGTTGGAAAAAAGCATTGAAGTTTTTATGGATGATTTCTCCGTATTTGGTTCATCTTTTGATCTTTGTTTAAAGAATCTTGAGATTGTACTCAAAAGATGCGTAAAAACCAATCTTATTATGAATTGGGAGAAATGTCACTTCATGGTGTGTGAAGGTATAGTACTTGACCACAAAGTCTCATCTAGAGGAATCTTAGTGGATATGCCAAGGTAGATGTCATTAAGATTTTGCCACCGCCTACTTCTATAAAGGGTGTTCAGAGTTTTCTTGATCATGCAGGATTCTATCAAAGATTCATCCAAGTTTTTTTCAAAGATACCAAAGTTACTATGCAATCTCCTTGTTAAAGATATCCCGTTCAAATTTGATGAGGAGTGTATACATGCATTTAACATTTTGAAAGAAAGGTTGATTTCAGCTCTAGTAATTGTTGCTCCACATCGGGAGTAAGAATTTGAGTTAATGTGTGATGTGAGCGATTATGCCATAGGAGTTGTGCTTGGTCATAGTCAAGGAAAGGTTTTTCATAACATCTATTATGCTAGCAATGTCTTGACTGGTGCACAGTTAAATTATGCTATAATAGAGAAGACGATGTTGATTATTATGTATGCTTTAAAAAAGTTTAGATCCTATATAATTGGATTTAAGGTCATTATCTACATAGATCATGATGCTATTAAATACTTGCTGACAAAAGCATATTCAAAGCCAAGATTGATTGGGTACTCCTTTTGCAAGAATTTGATGTGGAGATCAAAGATAAGAAAGGGATTGAGAATGTGATAACTGACCATCTTTCTCAATTAGTTAAAGAGGATGTAACTTGTAATAAGGGGATATTCATGAGACATTTTCAGATGAAGTCTTTATGTTCATTCAATAAAGACCGTGGTTTGGTGATATGGCAAATTTTAAAGTTGTTGGAGTTCTTCCAGAAAAACTAAAGTGGCAAAAAAAGAAGTTTTTACATGATGCCTAACAGTTTGTATGTGATGATCCATTCTTATACAAAATAAAAGCAGATAACTTACTAAGAAGATGTGTCACTACAAAAGAAGCTACGAGCATTTTATGGCATTGTCATAATTTGCCATATGGAGGACATTATAATGGTAAAAGGACAACCGTTAAGGTACTACAAACCAGATTCTATTGGTTTACTCTATTTAAATATGCTCACATTCATGCCAAGAGTTGTGATAAATGTCAGTGGACTGAGAACATATCTAAAAGACATGAGATGTTATTGCAAGCTATCTTATAAGTAAAAGTGTTTGATTGTAGGGGAATAAATTTTATAGGACCTCTTTCCTCGTCATTTAGGAATGAATATATATTGGTAGTTGTGGATTATGTTAGTAAATGGGTGAAAGTAGCAACTTGTCAAAAGAATGATGCCAAAACAGTTATACAATTTTTGAAGAGACAAATTTTTGCTCGGTTTGGAGTTCCAAGAATTCTCATTAGTGAAGGAGGAACACATTTTTGCAATGCTCAATTGGCAAAGGTTCTTTCACACTGTGAGGTAAAACATAGAGTTGCTTCACCATATCATTTGCAGACCAATGGACAAGCTGAAGTGTCCAACTGGGAGATTAAGAAGAATCTGGAAAAAAATGTGTCATCTTCTAGGAAAGACTGGTCAGCAAAGTTAGATGATGCTTTGTTGACATACTAGACTGCGATGAGTCTGTCTATACACTGATTAAACGAGTCTTGCAACAAACATTAAACGAGTTGATTCATACATTGATTAGATAAGTCTAACAATATATATTTGACGAGTTTGTTCATACACATTATTAAACGATTCTATTAATACACATAAGTAAACTCTATCCATTTTCTAATTATAAGAGTCTTGCAATACACATTAGACAAATTTATCCATACATTAATTAAATGAGTCTAACATACACATTAGACAAATGTGCCCATATACTAATTAGACGAGTCTTACAACACATATTAAATGAGTTCATCGATGCATCGATTAAATGAGTCTAACAATACACATTAGATTAATTTGTCCATACACTCATTTTTATTTTTAGTGAGTCTTATCTACATATATGCATAGTTTATCCTTTGTATTTTTTAGAGAATTTCTTGGTTTATGAAAACATAAATGCAATAAACCCTCATATAGTTAATGGTTCCCAATATCCCAAAGGATTAAAAGTGGAAGCATACCTAGGAACAATAGATAAGTTTAGTATGTGGTCTTCTACCTGTATAGCATCTTGAGTTTTCTCTTGATTTTCTCTTCTGTTAGAGAGAAAGAGAAAGAAACAAAATAATTTTTTTTTAAACATCTTGTATTCACAATGAAAAGATTATAACTTTTATATAACTTCGATCAATTACTTACTTAATTTCAATATATATATATATATATATATATATATATATATATATATATATATATATTCTTACCCATATATTTAATTAATTAAATCTCTTTATTATTTTGGCTAACAATGGTTCTATATATATTTTTTTCACTTACTTTTATCACTTACTTGTGACCCAAATCGCTAACAGAGATTATTTTATATTTTTTTCACTTGCTTTATCATTTACATTTTTATAAAGTTTGCTATATTTAAATATATGATGAATTTTCAAAACCTATAAATCATTTGCTATCAAGATTCTATTCGATACTTAATTATAAATTTAAAAAAATTTATTATTTATTTCTTTTACCTCTAAATATCTTTTAATATAACATATATTTATTAACATAAAAAAACTACAAATGAATACCAACCTGTACGCAAGTTTAAAACTAGTTTTGTTGATAAAACAATATTTTGTTTTAATTTTTATCAAGTAAAAGTAAGTAAAATTTATATGAAAATTAAAATTAAAAGTTACTTTATTTAGGTATTAAAAATAAAAAAAAATTATTTTTTGTATTTAATAGAAATAATGAAATTTTAGGTTTTATTAAAACTAAATATGCATATATATACTTAATTATAAAACTAAAAAAAAATTATATATATATATATATATTTACAATTTTGATTAAATAAACATAATAATATTTTTAAGAAAACTAAAACAAAAATATCTTATCTGCAGAATTCAAAATCATATTTAAATTTATACTAGTGTGGTAAATATTCTATAGTTTATTATTTTAAAAAAATATAGCAACATAATAATTTAAAAGTATATAATATAATAGGTGGAAGAAGAAGAAAAATACATGAGCCTGAAGAGATTGTGGCTTCACTCTATTGCCCTGTAAAACATCCTCACTCTCGCAGAGAAGTTGCAATTTAGGGTTTTAATTGTCTTCTCACTCGTCTCCTGCAATCTTCCACCACATTCGTTCCTCCACTTTCGTAACCATGGCGAGCACCAAAGTTCAGAGGGTTATGACTCAGCCCATTGTACCGTCCTCATTCCATACTCTCTTTCTCTTTCCCTTTTCTTTTGCTCTAACTCTAACCTAACTTCATTCATTCCTTCTTTCTTTCTTCAGAACTTGATTTTCAGGTTTCTTCAGAGCGTAAGTTTCCACCCACTTTCATTCTAGTTCATAATTGTTTCTGGGTGTTTGCCCCAATTTCCCCTGTTCCTTTGCTCTAACTATTTTGTAATTTACGCAGAAAGCACGCATTCAGATTTGGCTTTTTGAGCAAAAAGATTTGAGGATTGAAGGCCGAATCATTGTGAGTCTTGGTTTTTATGCTTCTTCCTTACATGGGTGGCCATCAAAATTTTGTTTTATCCACTTTAACATCAGATTAAAGTTCTTCGTTACGTGGGATCTTGTTATGATATATTTTATGATTTGTGTTTCACTTTATATGTTGGTTGTGATTATCGGTATATTGGATTGTGGGGGAATTTAGTTTAATGGTGGTGTTCTGTTGGTCCTTCCAAAAAAGTGCAAAAGTTTTCTAGTCATACTGTCTAAAATGTGGTTGTATTTTAATACATTGCAATATGGGGTAATGAGCTCATATATAAAACAGCGTGATCTAAATTTTCTTGGCTTCAAAATATTTTGTGAACCTTTTTGGTTCTGGGAGGGGATAGGGGAGATGGGGATGAATGGTGGTAGTTGTTGTAGACAGTATACCTTTGTTAAGATATTGATCATCTGAGATGATAATCAAGGATAATGTGATTTTGTTCATTTCCAAACAGGGTTTTGATGAATACATGAATTTAGTTCTTGATGATGCTGAAGAAGTGAACATCAAAAAGAAAAGCAGAAAGACATTAGGTATGCTACTGTTTGTCAAATTTTGTTCTATTTATCTTAGCCACTTGTGCATTTTCTGAAGAATTTCATTTTTTGATCAGGGAGAATCCTTCTTAAAGGAGACAACATAACCTTAATGATGAGCACGTAAGTGAAATTAAACTGTACTTTTAAATTGTATTTAATGATGAGCACATAACCTTAATAAGTGAAGTTAAGGAGACACAAATTTTCTTCTCTAAATTTCAGGGGGAAATGATGAACAAGCAGGACAGATGTAAACAATGCTCCTATCCAACAAGAAAGTAAAATTCTGTTTACCTTTTCAGTTTACTTGTTGTTTGGCTCGTTAACTTGTTGAATATGTTATCAGAGAAATATGATCATGTATGAACACTAGATAAATTTTTAGTTTGGCAGCTTAACATGTTGGTTAGTTTGTTTTCTTAATTTTGCCTCTATTAACCCTATTCCTACCTGGAAGTGGATGATCTTATGGTTGATGATGTATGACACTGATATATAATCTTCCACTCATTTGTTAGAATTCTCCTTTTTTTATATGTTTATGTCATAGTCAACATCTTACAGTATTCAATCCTTTATTGGAATTTGTCAGATTAATTTCTTTGGGATGTCATTTTTTTTTTTTTTTTTTATATTTGCTAAGGTTTCACAAAAGGCAAATGCCTGTTATGCAGGTTGTGAAATAGTACATTTTTGTAATAGTACATTTTTGTAGCATTCACATTTAGATATATTAATGGGACTGCTTTCAAATACTATTACACTAGCTTCAAGTGATTTAGTTATTTTGAATGGAAAGCTTTTTAGGGTTTTTCAATTTTCTGATGCTTTGACTTCATAGAGTGGATGTTTTCTGTGAAAAATAAATATTTTAGTTTACTTTAAACTTAAAACAAATGTAAATGGTAATATTTTATTTAGACTGGTGATCTTCAGATTTTCAATTTAAATGAATTTAGTTGCCATATTTGATTAAATAATTTTATGGGAAATAGTAAAATTTAGGTTAACAATCAATTTTGAAAGAAAGCATTTTTATGTTTATTTCTAAAAGTATCTAGTTTTCAAAATTAAACATATAAAGTTATATAAGATGATCAAGAAGACCTTCATGAAAATAAAATGACCATTTGAAAATCTAAAGTTTAAATTCTTAAGAAAGTTTGAACATAAATTAAACTTACATTTTGAAATCTTAAAATAGAACCGAAAAGAAACTTAAAATTTGCAAGAATTTTTTTTTTTGAAGGATGTAAAGATGTAAGTCTAAGGAAATGAGTGCAAATATATAACTGTAAAAGAGAAATAATAAACCAGAAGAATTTGAATACTTGATGCAATTTGGTGAACAGAGACAAGAACTTAGTTTTTTACTAGTCTTTATTTATTGATCTTACAAACTTATTGATATTTTATATCAATTTTTTTCACACCTAAAATGTTATATAAAACTCTTATTTATGTACCTATACTTTCTTCAGATACTTCTTAATGACAAGTATGTTCAGAGTTATAAAAGACTATTTTTTACAGACACATGTTTAGGTTCATCCTTTTAAGTTGTGTTTCGACTATTGTGACTTTCACTTCAATATTTTTCAATGATAATTCCTTATTCAATACTTTGTAATTTCATTAAGCTTAAAGTCTTGTTTCATGATAATACACATTCACTTAAACTTTTTTTTTTGTTTAATGGGCAATCATTAACGTCTACTCAAATAGTTTGAAACATCTCAGTTTATTTATGTCTCTCAATCTTTATTTTGGATACAGTATAATATTAAATACTTCTTGGTGTTTTAAGTTGGAGATTTCTTTTAGCATCCTCTATAATTATTTCCTTCTGCATCTCTATGAATATGAAAATTTTCACTTTGCCCATAAAAAGAGATTTTTCAAATTGTGTAATTTAAGTTTTTATTTACTTTCAGATTGTGTGATGAGTTGGTGAGATGGGCTTCTTACATTTCACCCAGTCTTTATCTTCAATCTGAAGACCTTCATTCCATCATGATAAAATAGTAGTGACAAAAAAGGTATTTATGATTTACAGAAACATAAATTATAAGAAAATAGATAACATAAAATAAGTATGGCATTTTTCTCTAATTGCTCAATATTGTTATAAGGAGTTATATTTTTGTATGAAATTCATACATAAAATAACAGATTTCATTTTAGTCTGGTGCTTATTCTACCTCACCACTACCCACTGCATAAGATCCTAACCTTTCAATACTTTTCCTTTCATCTGCTTTTTTTTTATGCAGCCAAGGTGGTAAAATAAATGTTAATGCAATGTTCCTCCGGAATTGATCGTAATTTTTATATTAATCAACACCAAACCGCTTCCACCGCAAGTTTCCTTGATAAACCAGGACACAAATTGGTTTTGAAATTTTCTTCGGTTAATTTTATGATAATTGTTTTTTGTTTAGGCTTGCATGCAACAACAACAAAGTTTATGAAGATCTGTGTGTATCATATTCTTTCAAAATAAAAGAACAAACAAACCGATATAACACGGTCTAACATCGTAAATGCCATCCCAACACATGAAATCCCAAGAGCAACGCCAAGATGAATTGGAGACTAAAAATAGTTTCTACAATCCTCACTCTCCCTTTTCATCGACCAGGTATCATCTTTACCTTCCCTTAACAGTAGACCCATAACTTCCCCTTTCCATATTTGATCATTTACACTCCATAAATAATTACCAACAAAACCCAATAAGCTAGACATCCAAATCCATACCTTTTATCCCTGAATCCTTCAAAAACCATTTTCACACTGACACCACTATGACTACCCAAGCTCCTATTACCAATTTTGTCACTTGATATCCACACAAGCAATGACTTTCATCCTCTTACTATCCCTAGAAAACCAACATACCACGACCATTTCATTAGATATAAGCCTCCAAACCCCATCATCACCCCTATACGACCTACCTTTCCAAATCCAATCAATCCTTCTCCAACACCATGCAATATTTCAAACCCTACATGGCCTACCCCTTTCAAGACCTCATGACCATCACATCCAACTTTTCGCCAAGACCCCTCCTATCAGATGTCAAATCCTACCATTACCCTCACTCCAAAAAACATACATTTCTGAAATGCTTAAAGAAGGTTTCATTAAACCCAATACTAGCTCATTCTCCTTACTTGTACTCATAGTAAAGAAGAAAGATGCCAAATCCTACTATTACCCTCACTCCAAAAAATATATTTTCCAAATTAATTTCTGAAATGCTTAAAGAAGGTTTCATTAAACCCAACACTAGCTCATTCTTCTCACTTGCACTCATAGTAAAAAGAAAGATGAAACTTGGCGTTTTTGTATTGATTACACAACCTTAAATGCAACACCATTTGAGACCGCATACATTCCCATAATAGATGAGTTGCTCGATGAATTAGGTTCAACTACAATTTTTACTAAGTAGACCTTTATTCATGATACCACCAAATAGACTCAATCTAGACAACACCCATAAAATAGTCTTTCACACTACAAATGACCAGTATGAATTTTTGGTCATGCCTTTTGATTTATCTAATGAACCATCCACATTTCAAGCAACCATGAATGATCTCTTTAGACCTTATCTGCGTTGGTTTGTTCTTGTTTTTTTCATGATATTTTAGTGTACAGTCCCACTTTAGAGCACATCTCGCACATTAACATGTTATTTTAGACTTATTGATACATATGAAATTACTTAGTTGAGTAATCTCATTTCATACACATGTCATTATTACCTACACTACGTCTTCCAAACTTCATACAACCTTTTGTTGTAGAAATGGATGCATCCATAGTTGCCATTGGTGTCGTCTTTAGTCAGCAAGATCATTCCCTGACTTTCTTCAACAAGAAAATGTGCCCCTGTCTTCAAGCATCCTCAATATATATCAAGGAAATGTATGCAATAATAGAAGCAATGAAGAAATGACGCCAATACTTGTTGGGAAACCATTTCAAGATTTGTACAAATAAAAAAGTCTCAACACCCTCTTTTCCCAAATAATCCAAGCCTAAGAACAACAAAAATGGACAGTAAAAACCTAACACATACATTACATGAAACATCTTTTTATAAAGGAAAAAAGACAAATTAGTAAGGGTCAAACCAATTTTTCACTTCAAATGTCAAAGCAAGAAACAAGGGGTGGCTATGTAGATTAATATTTATAACTAGAAAAAACAAAAAAAAAGTTTTGTTTTTTAATATTTGTGAAGGTTCACACGAAAAGAATGGAGACAAAAAGCTTTATGTTTGATATTTTGAGTACAATAATATATAAGATACAAAAAAGTTTCTCTAATTAATAAGTGAAATGTAAATCTACAAGTTGACATTCTGAGGGCAATATTATATAAGTTACAAAAATTTTCTCTAAATAAGAGAGATGTAAATTTACACAAAAATAAATGTGACCAATAATTTTTAGTAACCACTGTCATACATTCTCCTTTTCCATAAACCAAGGTTTATAATTAAATTGAACCTGACATTACTTGGCAAAAAGAAAATAAGAACATAAAGTATATAGAAAAATCTCATTTTATAAGTCTTTTACTTTAAATTTTCTTGGATACTCCAAACTTTGATCTTAACAATTCAAACTTGATCTTGGAAAGTGCTTTGGTCAGGATGTCTGAAATTTGATCGTCTGATTCACAATTCTCCGAGTTGTGGATTCAACCAATACTTCTTGTTTCTTCGAATTCTAAGAGAAAACACCACTACCAAATGAGAAAACATAACCCGAGGTACTCTAGGCATCATCCAACTTCCTGCCAATCATTATTTGTATATCCTTGAAGATCTCAAATTTCATCCTTTGAAAACCATATACCATAGTTTGTTGTGCCTCTTATGTATATCAATAGTCATTCTACTACATTATAATGAACTTGACTAGGACAATGCATAAATTTGGACAACAAACTTGCAACAAACATTATGTTTGTCTAGTGCTTATAAGATACAAAAGACTACCAATTAAACTTCTATAAGCAGAAGCTTGTACTTTATCACTAACATCATTAAGTGACAACTTGTCATTTACAACAACCAGTGTGCACACTCGTTTACAATTCTGCATGTGAAACTTCTTCGAAATTTCTAAAGCATATTCTTGTGAGCAATGAAGATTCATGCATCATATTGGTGTATCTCCATTCTAAGAAAGTAATTTATTTTTCTCAAATCAATCATTTCATATTGAGTTTCCATGTTATCCTTGAATTTGCTCAAAGAATCTGATCTATTGCCAATGACCAACAAATCATCAACATATAAGTAATCAATGATCCATACTTCTATAAAGCCCTTGGAGCCAATTTCAATCCATAAAGAGCTTTTTGAAGTTTGTAGACTTTCTTTTCACTACCTAGAACAAAAAGGCCTTTAGGTTATTTAACATAAATGTCATCTTCAAGCAAACCATTTAAAGAAGCAAGTTCAACATCAAAATGATAAATTTTGCAACTAATTTTTTATGCCAATACAACTAGCAACATGATTGTATTGTGTGTTGCTATTGAAGCAAATATATATGAAAAATAAACTTCACTTTGTTGATGATAGACCTTAACAACCAGTCTAGCCTTTAGTTTGTTTATAGAACAATCAAGACTAAATTTAGTTTTGTAAACCCACTTAAGATCAATAACCTTTTGATTAGTTGGCTTGTCTACAAGTTTTCATGTTCTATTTTTCTCAATCACATTCATATCCTCTTGCATAATACATCTCCACCTATCTATTTCAACAACTTCATATTCTTTATAGGTCCTAGTGCAAAGTGTTGCATCTTTCATAAATTTTAGCAAGAGTCTTAGTGTCTCTAACTGAATAATAATAATAATAATAATCATCATCATCATCGTTATCATCTAAATCTTCTTAAATTTCTAAATATTGTTCTTGGAGATTGTCTACTCCAAGTTGTTTTTTCCTAGAGACTTCTACTTTGCAGGTCTTCCAGTTTCATTTAGAAATCTCATCAAACCTCACATTTCTACAAACAAGAATCTTTTTCACCAAAGGATTGTATATCCTGTAACCTTTGGAGTTATTACAATACCCTAAAAAAGTACCAACTTCTAATTTAAGATACTATACACAACCAAATATTTTGAGATGCTCCACCGAAGGCTTTCTTCCATATTAAGCATGCTTCAAAAGGTGTTTTTTTCTGTCAAGGCTTTGGTTGACAATATATTCAACAAGTATGTAGAGGTATTAACCTCCTCTACCCAAAAAAAAATTGTAAGATCTTTTTCAAAGAGCAAACGCATTGTCATCTCCATAATTGTCTTGTTTTTCCTTTCACCCACTGATAGTAGCCTTTTGTCACACATGCCAATCAAACAAAACTAAGTTTTGCCCTTTACTAATGTAGTATAAGGATAAACTCAGGTCAATCCAAGGACATGACCAATGCAATGAGTAAATTGAATGCAAAAGAACATGTTTTGAGGGATTTTTAAAAGAATAACAAATAAACAATGAAATTGAAATCAAACAAGTGTTATGTGATAAACTAATGAAACTAACTCATTCAAAATACAAAACAATTACTCATTCAATTCAAGCAAATAGACATGACTCAATATGAATTAATTTAGCAAACTAAGCTAGACTAGTATGACTAAGTGATAATTACACAAATTTTACAGACCTTAAAATTGAACAATACAATGCTAACAAGGAATATGCAAGACAACAAATACGAGTTAAAACAGAGAAAACAACTAATGCTTGAAAACATAACAAAACTGTGATCATTATCAAACTGAAAAGTTCAACAACCTTCTTAAAAAGAAATAAATTGCACTAGCTGAAGTTTTTTGATTGAAAACATGAGAGTGACACATGGGAAATGAAAATAGAACCAATTCCACAATCCTAAACATATAAATTATGCAAAGAAGTCAAACATAATATTACACTAAGCTGTGAAATGCAAAAGCTGAGAAAAATGAGCTATAGAAAAAGAAACCATCAAACACACAAGTTGAAACCAATAAAATAGTGAACAAGAACTATCTTAAAACTTATAGAGCAATGGTATTTCTAGATTTAGAAATACCTTTCGGAACACTCATTTTAGAAAATGAAAATATATTGTCGAGTGAATGTTCCAAAAGGCATTTCCAGATCCAAAAATACCTTATGGATCATCCATTTTGAAAAATATTTTTTATATTCTATAATGAATGTTTGGAAAGGTATTTTTGGATTCAAAAATATTTTCCAAAATATCCAATTTGAGATTTATAACAAAAATACATTCAAAATTATGTGTTTCAAAAAATATTTCTAGATTTGAAAATATCTTTCGAAACATCCATTTAGGAATATATTAAAGAAAATGAGGTGTATGAGTAAATTTTACTTTTTGGAACACCCAATTTAAAATGTATGTATAATCATATTCTCCTTTCCACCTCTCGTCTATCTCCTCCAATGCCCTCTTTACTAACCACTTTATTCTCTAATGCCATGTATTAAGAAGAATGGAGAATGAGGAAGGTGGTGGCGATTATGAGTGGCAATGAAAGTGTTAAAAATAATGATGACAAAGAGGTTGAGAAAGGAAGAAGATGAAGATGTTGTGAGGTGGAGATGGAAGTGGCACATAGAAGAAGAGGATAAAAGTGTAATTTTATCAAGTCTGTGAGAGTACGTGAAGAAAAATAGAAGGTGCAAGAAGAAGTAGCCTTTTTAGGAAACTTGACATACCAATCAAACAAGGTAACAACTTTCGGGGGCTTCTCCCTGCACCTCTAAGCAGTTCTCATGCACCCCCAAATCATTATAAATGGCTAGATTATCCCTCGGCTAAAAGAAATTAACTTTTTTCTCTCTCCTATTTACTGAAAGAGTAATAGAGGCACACCTCCAAATTTGTTAACCCTAGCTCTGTGTCGTCTTTGCCTTCATTCTCACATTCTCAGCTTCTCATTTTCTTTCTCCCCACATCCGTGCAAGTTCTCCTTTTTTTTTTCTTCCCCTCACATCCGGAACAACAAGCTACTCTCACCCATATCCAAGTCCAAGTTCTTTTTTTTTCTTTTTTCTTTAAATTTTTACTTGGCTTACATGGTTGTTTGCTTCCACTGTCTATCTGTTCTTTTAATTCGTGTGTTTTTTAGATCCATCTGTGTATGATTTATGAACTGGACGAATTAGTTGTCTTCTTTAGGGTCGAATGCAATTTTTTTCCAATGGGTACTAGATGTCAACATCCGGTATGTGTGAAACATGTATGCTGCTATGTCAACATCTGGTTCATTGAATTGGTCTATGGATGATGACATCCGCAACTGTTTTTCTTTTCAAATTTTGACATTACGGATGTCGACATCCGATTCGTTGAATTGGGCTACGGATGTCGACATCTAGAACTGCGTTTTTTTTCAAAATTTTGACATTACAAATGTCGACATCCATTTCTTTGAATTGGTATACTAATGTTGACATCCAAAACTATGTTTTGTTGAATTTTTTTGAATTACTGATGTGGAGTAACCAAAATGGTGCTCATGCCTAGTTTTTGGACCAGAGTGATTTACTCACTTATGTTTATGTTATGGGAACTTTTAGTTCTTAGGTTGGTTGATAATTAGAAAAATACTTGCAATGGTCTTGATAACCATGATCTTATATATGCCATGGTCTTGAATGATGTTGACAAGAAAAATGAATGGCTATCAGGATAAATGGGCAATGAAGATGAGGAAATTGTCCAAGAAGATATTATCACCTTAAGTGGTTAGTAAAAACATTAGTGTCATCAATGCACATATTTGAAAGTGCAAGAGATATTTGAAAGTGCAGGAGAATTTATCCAAGGTGCAGGGAGAAGCCCCACAACTTCCCACTCAACGCTCCTCACACCAAATGGCAACTCCATTCCTTTAATTCATTCTCCCAACTTCCACCGCTTCCACGTCCTTGTTCATACATATCGCATTTCATCCATATCAATGTTTTCACTTCAAAAATGGTTTTCTTTTTTCTTTTTTTTTTTTAAATAAAATGGAAGGTTGTTAATTGATTAAGTAATTAAAATATATTATTAATCTATATTTAAGCTAGCTTTTTATTTTTATCATAATTTTTTAATGGAAACTTCCTTACTAATTAAAAGTTATTTAAGTATTTGTTAGTAGGCAGGAACCAAAGCGTAAACAAATAAACGAAAGTTATTTATGTCTCTAGCATGTATCTTCGTTATTTTTAAGAATGTAACTGTAATCATATATGATAGGATTTCTTATTTTGTTTGCATAAATAATTGTATTTTAAAATCATATCTTTTTGTTAGATGAATTATTAATACAATGAAGAGGAAGTTTTGAAATTTTGTGTGTAGTGGTGGTCACCAAGAAAATGACTTTGGCAAGCGAGAATGAATGTAGTGTGTGATATAAAAGGAAAAGCTGGGAGAGACAATAGATAAGTAATTCTATATTTTCTTAAAATATGTTTATCATTTATAAATTTGTGTCATTTACTTTAATAGATAATTATTTAAAAATACATATTTGATATTGTAATCCAGCCTCACCAAATTGTTGTTTAATAAAATATCAGAATTTTCTTAATAATAGAAAGATTAATTTGAATTTATATACTTCAATGTTTGTTTTATTATAATTAAAATTTAGCAATACAATACAAAATAAATAATATATTTAATTGCAGTATAATATATATATATATATATGTATATATATATATACATATGTATATATATATATATGTATATATATATATATATATACATATATATATATATATATATATATATATATATATATATATATATATTATATATTATATTATATATT
>Ga0214545_1004029_pt1 | contig 27666 bp, 25 predicted proteins | sample CNSS4metaG_FD_160064 | JGI IMG/M metagenome (GOLD analysis project Ga0214545, IMG submission 160064) | Root nodule microbial communities from cowpea collected in UCLA plant growth center, Los Angeles, California, USA - CNSS4 | ecosystem: Host-associated > Plants > Roots > Nodule | place: USA... | reverse complement strand
ATCGGCGCCGAGTCACTTTTCCGCTAGTCTCAACGGCAGTGCGGATGTGGTAGGGACTAGTTGGCCTGGTTTCAGCCCCCGGGTCGGTTAGCACCGAGCCGCGCCCGCACTGTTTTACATCTTGCCCGACCAATCCCACTACTATCTTGACAAGCTTCGCAGGTACTCTGGCGAATGTCGGTACACCACCTGAAAAGGTGAGGGCCACGTACTTCCATTTCTGCCGCAGCGCGTGCAATGAGTGGCGTTGGACACTACATGCCGCCACGAGAGCCGCCTGAACCGCGAGTTCGGCCGCTAGCGCTTCGGCGTTGAAGGCTATGCCATGGAAGAGTTGGTCGCGGAGCTTGGCGCGGCCTTCCTGTCCGCCGATCTCGGCCTAACACCGGAGGTGAGGAGGATCACGCCTCCTATATCGCCTCTTGAATCAAGGTGCTGAAGAACGGACGCGTGATCTTCACGACCTCGTCCAATGCCCAACGGACGGCGGAATTCCTGCATGGTTTTCGGGCCAAAAATTCCGTCGCGGCCTGAGCCGCGGCGGCAATCATCGATCTGGACCTCGTCATTTTAGCTCCAAATAGCTTGGGTCTCCAATGGACTCTGGACGAAGTCGTTGACTGGGAGTCATCCCACTTACCGCGGGGCGGAATTTTCGCACGGGTTTCACATAGATAGTTCGCTGCGGCTGCAAGCATCTTGATTGAGGATGCATGGGTTTGAAGCGCGAGGCCCCGGTCTCAATCGCGGCGACCGTACCGACCGTGCGAGGTCAACGGCCCTGCTCACGCCTTTCATACCATGATGTCCGTAGATGCTGCGCGACGCTCGTCCCCCCCCCCCGACCATGGGTTGCGAGTCCGGCTTGTGTGCGAAAGGCTCGAGGGAGGCCGAGCCCGATGACTTCAAGTCCATTCCAACCGACATAGACCGCAACCACGTGCAGCAATCACGAACTGCCGGACGGCAACACAAGCGAGACTGTGAAAGCAATTAGTAAGCCGCCATTGAGGGCGACATACGGTTCGTCCACTCATGAGGATCAGCGGACAAAACTTGCGATGCGAGTAACGCTGCTCGTCGATGACCCAGATCCTACAAAATAGCCGGGGTCAGATTAAGGGCCGTCCGCAATGGTCGAAATCCATGCGTTTGGAAGCGTGCCGTATGCCGAAGGGCAGCCGCGCCTTGCATCCCACGAGCAATTTGGGATCCGAGGCGCGCCTTTTGCTTGGGTGCAGCCACGCATCGAACGGCGAGGGGGCAGCATGGCTCGCAACGTCATCGTCTTCTCAGACCCGCAAAAGCGGTGAAGAAGCTCCGCATGTCGATCGGCGCGGCTTTTGACCCCCAACCGGCGCCCAATATTGACCCCGTCTGGCATGCAGTAAGCGCCTGGATCCATTTCGAATTGGGGCGTTGAGCCGGGGTCAATGTTGGAAGCCGAAAGGGGGCAATATTCGGAGCCGCGACACATGTTACAAAGGGGATCGATTTTTGCGCGGCGTCGAAGAGCGGAGATCAAGACCATCTTCGCAGTGGGATCTCCCTCCAAAGCACAGCACAGGATGGCCGAGATCACGGCATCCGTAACCGGATTCTTCAACCCGTGGCGTTGTAATCCCTTGATGGCAATGCCAACGGCCGTCGCCGGATCGCCGCCAACTGCGCCGAGCCAATCGCAATCAGCAACCCTTTCGTGACGCAAGAGAAATTCCCGGATCGTCCGTATGTCCTTCCGCGAGAAGTCGTGAGGGCTCCGCGCGCGCCACCAACGGGTGGGAGGCAGCGAAGTACGGCGGATCGCGTCCGGATAAGTAACGTTTGACGCATTTTGGACGTTTCGCCAGGCCGAGCGCATGCATTCCCCCAAAGCAAGGTGGTTGATATCGAACGAAAAGCTAGGAATTAGATAATTACGAAAATCATCGCGAGGCCTCGTGAGGCGTCGCTTGGTCGCGCCAAGGACTCTTCTACTAGTCGTCCAGATGAGCTAGGGACGAACTGTTCCGTTTTGCCAGACCAATGACCTGGCAAGGATTAGGCTGTAGGATTCGATCGCTGTTTTAAGTAACGGTCGGCCCCACCCGACCCGAGGATCTACTTAACGACCTCTTAATAATAGCAAATGCGAGGCGAGACTCCAACTACGGTCGGAACTTATGGTTAACCCGAACCAGGCTCCTCACATCACGCCTGCTCAAGTGAGAGCCGCTCGCGCTTGGCTGAGTTGGAATCAGGAGCATCTGGCGAAACTGGCTGGGGTTTCAAAAGAGACGCTCAACCGCTTCGAGCAAGGCCATTCGGTACCGTACTCTTCGACCATGGAGCGCTTGCGCCAGACGTTGGAAGACGCGGGAATTCGGTTTCTGTTTCGGGAGCAGATAGCCAGTGGCATTCAGACAGCTCCTCACCAGACTTAACCCCGCCACGTTGCGCATCGAGTCCGCCGGCAAGGACCTTGTCGACTTGGGGAGTCCGTCGCCTGATGATCATGTGAAGATCACCCGTCCCTCGGTGGCCCGGGTTTTCTGAGCGGCACAACTAGACGTCGGCGAATCGAGGAAGCGGCGCCAAACTTCCGTTCCGATTTTAGGTAGTATCCGAATTCCCGCGATCTTGTCGACGCTTAGTGCGGTGCGGACAGAAATGACGTTTTCGCGCAAGCGACACAGAACACCGGTGCGAGGGATGGAAACCGGATCCCGCTTAGCGATCTGAGGGGGCCCGGTTCGCGACAGCTGGTCCGGCAGAGCCAGGCGCGCCAAAAGGCTACCTTGCTGTATTTGTTGTTTTTATTCACACTCGCCCTCATAGGTTGCGGGAATAATCCTTCGCGTCTGCCCGCGGATGTGCCTAATCGGGGACGGTCCATGACCGGGGAAGAAGCCTACGAAGCGCGCTCTCGAATATTTGGCGGTTTACCGCCGGATATCTTCCGCATTTTTTCTGGGGAGGCGCGTTGGTTCTACGCCGACCTTCTTGAGCACATCGACCGCGATGTCTTTGGAGATATTCCAGGCGTCGTTTCGCGACAAGAAATGACCCAGGCGATTCGGGAATTTGTCGATCGTCAGGGGCGCGATGTCCAACTTGACGAAGAGGCTCCGTATGCGCCGGCAGCGGACACCGCACATACCAAGGCCATCGTCGCGTATCGCCGGCTTCTCGACACGGGGTGGCTAACCGAATTTCGGGACCGCTACCGCCGCGTTGTCGATATGAATGCCAACGGACGCCTTATTCTGACAACCCTACTCGAAATCAAAGCAGGACGAACGCGTTCCTATGGCGGTGAAGTCTTGCAAGTGCTGTTACAGCTCGAAGGAGCCGATAAAGATCCCGAGAACAGGTCGGAGGCCGTCCGTAACGCGGAGCGGTCAGCCAAGTCCTTTATGCATCATTTGCGCTCGATCTCGAGTGCGATACGGCAAATTGAAGAAGAGCTGATCGGCCAGACCGATATGCGGACCCTGTTCAGGAAGTTCTTTGACGATTTCGTCGAGCATTTCCTGATCTCAGATTTCAAGCGGCTGAAGAGCACAACCAATCCGTTCCGGTTCAGACGCAAGATCATCGACACAGCGGAGGGCATCCTCGCCAACGAGATAAGGATGACTGTCCTCGCCGAAGCCTACGTCAAGGAGGGGCGCGGCGAGAGTGTTGAAGACGCGTATGCGCTGGTTACTCAGGAATTGCGCAACGTGATCTCGGTATTTGATCGGATCGGGGACTATCTCGAAATTATCGAGGCCACGAACCAGCGGCTTGAACGACGAATTTCCAATACTTTGCGATTCATGGATCGCATCGCGGAGACGAAGACCGAACGTGTGATCGAGGCACTAGCCAGGCTCGGCGATCTGGCTGGTCCCCCCTCGCTCGAGCTATCCATCCCGCACAACCTTCTTCCGGAACAAGCGGTGATCGGCAGGGAAGACCTCTATCAGCACAAACGTGGGCGCGAAGTCGTTAAGCCCCAAAAAATTCGGCGCGAAGCACCAGATCCGGCATTTCTCGCTTATCGTGCAGCGCTTGATGCCTACCGGGGCCGTACAGCAATCACAGCCGCCAAGATGGCGACCTATCTCGAAGCGGCGTTCGGCGAACGACAAGAGCTGCAAGCGGCCGACATGCCTCTCTTGTCGCTCGATGATTTCTTCATTTTCGAGCGGCTCCGAACCTTGCAGCAGATCGGCGACGGCGCCCTGGCGCGGCGCTACGCGATCGAAATCAAGCCCACACAATTCGAGAATGAATGGATCTCCTGTCCCGATTTCGTCGTTCGTCGCGTGGGAAAGGTAGCGTCGCATGCTGGAACTTGACGAACTTCGCGACCTTCTCGAAGGCCGGCGGGGCAATCCGCCTGTCGAGAAAGTCGATATTGAGACCGCGATTCAGGCGCTCCTTGCCCATCAAATCGTTTATCCGGATACAAGCCTGCTTCGACGAGAAATCTACGACCTCATTCGCCGTCACAGCACATTTTTCGAGCGGTACTTCGGTGCGATGGGGGTCGGCATTGTCATCGAGCCGCCGACCGGAATGATCGCGCTGGTCCGGGGCCAGAACCGGTACGGCTGGCAATTCTCGCGACTCAAGAAAGACGAGACGCTTGTCCTGCTTGCGTTGCGCGTCACCTATGACGAAGGCTTGCGCGCGGGTCTTATGGACGAAGTCGGTCGGGTTGAGACCAACACCGACGAAATATTCGACCGCATCCGGACGCTTGCAAAGGCCGATCCGCCCATTGAGTCCCGGCTAGAGGAAATCCTGAAGTCGTTGCGGCGGCGAGGAGCTGTTCTGCTCCATGATGCAGACCGTGTCGAGCGGCTTACCCCGGTTACGGTTCTTCCCGGCATAGTCATTCTCGTCGATGATGTCTTCACTGCCTCGATTATAAAGTGGCTCGAGCTGGGGGCGCCTGAGGAGTTTCTTGCCTGGAGTGCGCGTGAGCGTGACTCAGCGGTTGTGTCGGACAAGGCTGGATCATCATCGGAACGGCAACGCCTCGACCCAGACGAGAAATCTTGTGATGTATGAGCTCACGCGCCTCTCGTTCCACAAGTGGTACGTTTTCGAGGTTCTCGACCTCGATGTGGCCGGTATGATCGCCGTGATTGGACCGACCGGAGCGGGCAAGAGTGCCATCCTCGACGGCGTTCAAGTGGTCATTACGGGCAACAACGGAAATTTCATCGACCTCAATCCTTCTGCCGGCGAGAAGAGCGACCGCACGGTCCTGAGCTATTGCCTAGGCCAAGTGAGTGATTTTGATCGAGGCGAACCCAAGCGTGAGCGGTGTGAGACGATTCTTGCTCTTACGTTTCGCGATACGGCGACTAATGAGCCGTTGACCATCGGCCTACTTCTACATGCAGATCATAGCGAGCGAACGGAGTCCACTCGGGCGCTGTTCATCGCGCGGGGCTACGCGTTCTCGTTCGAGGATTTTATCGAGCGCGACGAAGACGGCGACGAATTCGTCGTGTCCCATGACGAAATCATCGAGCGGCTGAAGAAAAGGCACGGCAAAGCGCTTACGCTGCACGCCCGATCGACGCAATTCGTCGCGGAGTACCTGGCGGCGATGCGACCGCGTTCCTCGCCGGATGCGCGCCTGTTTCTGCGGAGCTTCAACAACGCCGTCCTGGCCAGAGAAATCCGCGATCCCACGGACTTTGTGAGGCGCTTCGTGCTAGAAGCGGACCCCCTCAATGTCGAGCGCATTCGCTCGTCCATTGAGACATGGCGATCGATGGAAAAGCGCGCTGAAGAACTTGAAGCGGAAATCAGGGATGTGCGCCTCGTTCGAAGTCGCTTCGCGACATGGGCGAGGCAGACGCTTCAATCTCAAACGGAGGACTACATTGCCAGCGCCTCGGAGCGCATGCGGCTGGAGTTTGAGATTAGGGAACTGGAGAAGGAAAAGGAGCGCGCCGACCACGAGAATGCATCGCTTAATCGCTTGATCGCCAACCACACCGGGGTCGTCTCGGAGAATCGCGACCAAGTCATCCGCAAGCGGACCATGCTCGCAGACGGCGAGGGCGCGTCAAAGATTCGAGCTATCGAGGTCGAGGAACGGGTTGCCAGCGAAGATAAGACCCGCGCCATTTTGTCATTCGACAGTGCGATGAATGAGTTTCGGCACATCTCCCAATTTTCCGCGATACGTCAATTCGTGCCGATTGTGCATCATGGTGCCATACAAGCGGCGGCCGAGCTTGTCCGCGCCGCCAGTGAACAGACCACGGAGCGGCTCGTCGCCGAAAGCGAATCCCTAGCGGACTTGGCGCGGCGCGCGTTGGCGATCCTTGTGGTCCGCTCATCGCTCGCACAGCAACGCGATATCCGAATCGCGGAAATCGCGGAGGACCGCCAGCAGTTAAATAATCTGGAGCAGTCGCTTCGCGGCACCAAAGACGGGCGTGCAAGCGTGCTTTCGCCCCATGTGCGGCAATTCATGGACGCTTTGGCCTTGAACGGCATTCAAAGCTGGGCTCTTCCAAATGTTGTGGAGATCGCCGACGAATCGTGGGCTCTCGCCTTGGAAATGCTTCTTGGACCGAACCGCGAGGCGCTGATCGTGCCGGAGTCGCAGCTGGAAAGGGCGTTTGACTATCTGTGGCGGCACCGTTCAACCTTGCACGGTTGCCGGATCGTCAATACGCGCAAGACGCGGCGCGGCTCAAACCGTACTCTTCCGCAACGATCGATTGCGAACGTGTTGCGGACCGACAACATCGACGCGCGTGCTTTTGTCGATACCCAGGTCGGACGCTACGTACGCGCCGATACCGAACAGGAACTGCAGGAGTCCGATCACGCCGTTATGCGCAACGGCAAGACGACGGCCGCGCTTTCACTTCGTGTGTTTAGCGATCTCAGTCCTATTCTGGGAAAGACGGCGCAAACTGCGGCGTTGGCCTCCACGCAGGCGAAATGTGCCCTCCTTCGCAACCAGATGAGTGAGAAGGAAAGGGAACTGAAGATGCTCGACAGCGCAGTCACGTACCTGGCTGGACTCGAACGAAAGGAAGACATTGTATCGCAATTGCGAGAAGCGGCGGAAAACGTCAAGCGAGCCGAAGCGCGGCAAACAGCGCTTCAGAAAGATCGGGAACAGGTCGAGGATCCCAAGAGCCAAGCCCTTCGGCTCGAGATTGAGCGCATCGAAAAGGAGACTGCCGCTTACGAGAAAGAACTAACAGAGTTGCGTGAAAAAGAACGGACAAGCAGTACGCGGTCAATTCGAGCCGGAGAGCGCATCACGGAGCGGCAGGAAGCCGTGACGAAGATGTTGATGGCGGCTGAAGCAATCGAGCGAGAACAAGCCACCGATCGCACGACGCAATTGATCGCCTTCGCGGAGGCAGGCGCCTTTACGATCGACGAGGCTCGAACGACACTGGGTGTGCAGGTATTCCAGAAGCGCGGCGAGGAACTGCGATTTCTCGCGGAGCGCCGCGATCAAGCAAGGCAGGCCGCCGGCGAATATGCGCGGCTTGCGCGCGACAACGGTACGCGTGCCCTGCGCGAATTTAGTGAGTACGTCCGGAAGTATATTCAAGGCCCAAGTCCTCTCCCGGAGGATGCTGGCCATACCGAGCATTGCTTCTGGTGCGCCGCGCGAGAGAGTCGGCTCGAAGAACATGAACTCCGGCCCCACCGCGAGAAAGTCATTCAAGCCCGTCATGAATTTGAGGCGGCGCTCAAGGAAGACCTGCTCGCCAAAATGTCCGACCGCTTTGAGAAGATAAAGACGCAGCTCGATATTTTGAACAAGCGGCTTGCCGCATATTCGTTCGTAGGCCAGAAGTACTCTTTCAAAAGGTATATATCTGCGGACTTTAAGCCGCTCTACGATCTCGTGAAACGTATTATCGGAAGCCAGGATGCATCATTTGCGGCACTAGCGGATAAGGCAAGCGCGGCGGACGACGAGATGAAGCGCGCGATGGCGCAGGTCGAGGAGATCGTTACTCGCGATCAGGATACCCGACGCCTGGAAGACTACCGGAACTACTTCGAGTTCGAGCTGTTTCTGGAAAATCAGGCAGGTGAACAGCAAGCATTCTCGAAGCTGGTTGGACTTTTGTCGGGAGGGCAGCGGCAGGCGCCTTATTATGTTGCCATTGCCGCCAGCATGGTGTCCGTTTACTTCCCCAAGGGCGGACGTGAGGGCAGTACCGAAGGCATGGGTTTGGTTGCCTTTGACGAAGCGTTTAACAAGTTGGATATCGGCAATACGCAGAATCTCATCACGCTCTACCGTGATCTCGGACTTCAACTGGTCATCGCTGCACCCGAGATTCACCGTGCGACGTTCCTTGAATCGGTGGACTGTATTATCTCGGTGACGCGCATGAGCGGCACGGATCGTGTTGCCGTCGATGCCGAACGGATTGGCCCGAGAGCTCAGGCCGAGATGCAGGCAGCCAATCCGGAGCATCGCGGCGTGGAATGGTTCAGGGCGGAGAGCGAGCAAGCGACGCAAAAGGCGGCGGAATAGCGTGAGCGCAGGCAAGGCACGCGACATTCTGGGCATTCTTCTCGACCGCTTGGAACGGGTGCCAGAACGGACGCGCCAACCGGCTGAACGCGCGCCTGCCGACTTCCCTTCCGCAGCTGAACGTGCGGCATTCGACCGGCTTCTTGCGGATGCAGAACGCCAAGGTGCCATCAGCGTGGTTAAAGGCCGTGGTGAGGCGCGGCACCTGACCGAACGTATCCAATTGAGAGATGCCGCCCGTCTTTACGAGTTCCTTGGAAGGATTCCGGCACTCGAGCGTGCAAGAGTAGCGGCATCCCAGCTGCAGGCATCTGTAGAACCAAGACACACCGACGCAGCGGAGGCGCGAGACAATATTATCGCTGGATGGCTGCGGGGAGAGCGGCCGTTCTCGATTAGCCTGGAGCAGACGGATCAGGCAGTAGAATTTATCACGGCTCTGGATGCCGTTCTAGCGCGTGATCCGATGGACCGGCGCGATCTTCGAACGTATTCCGGACAAACCACAGGCAATACTAAGCTTCTTGAACGGTACGCATCGCGGATTGTCAATTTCCTCAAGCAGGCTGGAAAACTCGATGTCTATCTGTCTGACGACGAAGCCATGGCCAGCCTGGGCTTGGAGAAATTTTCGCAGCCCGTCTTAATTGCCGGTCCAGTTCGCCTCGCGGGCGTAGATTTTGCGCGCTTGGTCTATGTGGGGCTTCCTCCTGAACAAGCACCAATGATCGAGCCAGCGGGTGCGATCCGATCGATCATCACGATCGAGAACCTCGCGAGCTTCAATCGGCATGTGCGGGAAGCGCTTCAGGCCAACGACGTGGCCATCTATACCGGCGGTTTCCCGTCGAGGGCGGTGGCAGCAGCGCTGGTGGCGATTTCACGGTGGCCCGGAATTTCGCGTATCCATCATTGGGGAGACATCGACGAAGGCGGCCTTCGTATCGCCCTGCATCTAACGTCCCTTGTACCAGTCCCGGTCTTGCCCCATCTCATGAATCCCGCCTTGGCGCGTCTGCGCGGAACCCCCGCCAAGGCGTCGCGGAAAATCGAACTGCTACCAAGCGACCCATGGCAGCCCCTGGCGACTTTTTTGGGAGGGGATGATGCTCGATTTCTTGAACAGGAAAAGATTGATCCGGAACCCATTACTACCTTTGAAGCGGTCTCATGATTTGTCTGAGACCAACTAACAAACGAATATTGGCATCAACACAATGGCAGCTCGAAATATGGACTCAATAGCGCGAACCTCAAATGCCGAATGAGGAATTGATAAGGCGACTCGAAGGCCGACTCCAAGATGATTTTTCTCGAGATTTGCTACGCGGAGCAATCGCCGCACTGGCCCAGAAAAACGTTGCGACAAGGGCTCAGCATTTCTCGGTAAGCATGCGCGATCTCAGCGATCACATGCTGAAGCAGATGGCTCCCGATGACGACGAGATCAAATCATGCGCGTGGTACGAACAGCACCCGAAGCTGGAAGGGCCAACTCGCCGCCAACGTGCCTACTTTGCAAGCCGCGGTCGCTTGACGGACCATTTTTTGAAGAGCGAACTAAAGCTCGATCCGAAGGAGTTTCACGCCGAGATTGGCCCTGCGTTCAACGAATTGAACAAACGCACTCATCTGAAGCCTGATACGGTTATTAGCGATCCAGCCGAACTCGACAATCTCGCGAATGAAACCATCGGCGCGCTCCTCGAAATCTTCGAGGTGACCGAAGACGTCCACAGTGAGGTGATAAGCCGGATCGAGGGCCACCTCTATGACGAAGCTATCGGGGCTTTCATTAACGAAACTATCGATAGTCTTGATCTGATCGCTGGGCATTATGAGACCGGCGGCGTCCTCTACGACGAAATGCGCGTCCTAAGCATCCATGGTGATTTCATTCGCTATGAGATCACCGGCAGCGTTGATGTCACTTTGCACTACGGATCGGGGCCGGACGGAGCAACGATCGAGGAGACCTTTCCATTTGTCTGCACGACGGCGGCCACCACGGCCGAGCCGCTCAAGCTCCTCTCAGATCGAACCGAGATGAAAGTCGACACGAGTTCGTGGCACGGGGAGCCGGAGGAGGAAGATGCGCCATAACCCGCCCCGCGGTACTCAAATAGGTTCGCCGTCCGTCCGAGCTGACGGTTGCCCGGATGCAAAGGGCGCCACAAGCAACGTGGCGACTGACGATGTCGCGCATATGCCACGACATCTCGTCGTCGATCTCAATCAGCTCACCTTCGGCTGATGCAGCGAGATCCTGCCCTTGCGAGCTGGCGACTCTGGAATTGGAGTCGTACGACGGCCTGGCGGCACGTGAAAGCCGTTATGCGCGGTAGGACTCTCACGCGCCGCTGCCGCGCCTTTTTGATAAATTGAGCGAACTAGTTTGGCGCGTGAGGCTCTTTGGTGGATATCCATCCTTGTGGCGCTTCCGGCTTGTCATCAGTTTGCAATCGAGAAAGGGAACCGTCCGGCGCAAATTGCATTCTTACCGAGGCGTTTGAGAACAGAACACGGTTAACTGGAATCGAGGCCTCATGACCGAACTGGGCGACCCGTATCAGTCGGGGAGGCTCCCATAACTGCGCCGTCGTGGGCAGCGCGCCTGCAGGACTGGCCTTGCAACTCTCCCGACATACGGACAAGCTTGCCGCCCCAGGGTCACGGTACACGATGCCCTCAGCATTGTTATTCTTTAGAGGAATAGCCGCAGCACCAGCGCGTGGCGACACCACGATAGTGGATCTGTTCTTCATGAGCGCGTCTTTGAGTTGCGCGCCGGCTGTCTCAAACAGTATGGACGGATCAACATCAAGGACCAAACTCTCAGGTTTGTCACTCTTTGGGATCATCGTTGCGCTGAATTCGCGCGAGAGTGACGCATCGACTGATTTCAGCTCCGCGCTAATTGACTTGTCTACCAGATCGCTTGGTCCAGCCTTAAGTTGTCGGCGCAACTCCTTCTGCCGCTCCAGGTTAACGGCAATGCTGTCCCCGCATGCGGAATAGGCATCGGGCAGAGATGATCCTGATGACACATTCCCTGAGATACGCGAACTCTGCGGGCCACCGGCTGCGCTCTTAAATGGGCCTTCGACGGAAAAAGATGCGCTGGCGGCATTCACGGAAGAGATCATGCCGTTTGAGAGTGAAAGATCGACGGAACTCGACCAAAAGGGGCCCGCTAGCGTCGCGGCATCAATCACCCATGCATGATCGGGATCCGCTTCATTTGTAACAGCAATCTCTCGTTCCAACGAGATGTCAATCAAGAGCCGCTGTCTGGTCGCGGCCGGCTCCTTCTCGGTCGGCGCGGGCGTGGTGAGGACCGAACAATCAAGAATGCTGACTACCGTGGTTACTCCGATGACCGTTCGCGGCAGATGATAGACAACCCCTTGAGAGGCCTTGTTATCGCCTGCTGCTTGGATATTTCCATTGATAATGCGATTAGAGACGAGAGGTGATGATAACCAGCCGGTCCACCGTATCAGAAGGAAAAGCAAGGTTAGGATCACCCCCGCGCTCAGCCATTTTGCTACGAGCTTCAAGAGCCCGTACAGCCATGCTGCGATCTCACGCAACTGTGCTCGACTTATGAGGACCACGACTACCTCCGACAGGCCGTCACCGCGTTTCCAGTTTGCTTGCAAACCCAATTCAACACTGTGGAGGATTGCAGTGGCACAATGGTCGTCGAAGTATCAATCGCGCCTTCACGCTTGCATCCGTTGTCCTTGTTCGTGCGGCTGACTACAAGGCCGAACAATTCGTGCCTTTCGTTGTCGTAGCCGAAGATGCGGCCCAAGAAAGCAGGTCCACCGGAATCCCCGCCACACGGCGTCGTAGATCGACGCAATCCACCTGGAGAAACGCCGACAATGTCAATGCTAGTTGCGTCGCGTGAAGATTCTCTCCAATCTGCGATACCCCAGCCCACCCTCAGTAACCCTTCCTTGTCCTCACCAATGACAGTGGAGGCCCCGTAGCCCGCAAATGTGACCAATGCTCTCGGACGATCGTGGACTTTTGTGATGTCGGCGCCGCGCTGGACCCTGACACCCTCTTGCGGAGGAATAATCGCGAGATCGCCCTCCGTCATTGCAGCTGCTCTGTTAAGATCGACATCAACCGGTTTCAAACGGCATTTTTTCGCTGGGTGCTCCCAGTTTTCAGGATCGGCCGAGTTTCGACGAAGACAGTCCACCTGATTGGCCGGGATCTGAAAGACCCCGCCGCTGCGAAGTTCATCTCCAATGCAATGCTTAGCCGTGAGCACCCAGCCACCCCGAAGCAAAACCCCCGAGCACAAACTGTCGCCCTTGGGTCGACCCGTGTCCATTATCACGACGTCTGCGAACCCTTCCCGGCAGTATGGCACGCTTGAACGACCTTCGTTTTCCTTCACTGACGCCAAGTAAAGCTTCAGAAACGCATCATCTGACGGAATGCTAACGGCTCCATCAGGAAACTTGCACATATCAGTCTCACTCGGCTGCGGCAGAGCCGGAAGAGTTATCCCTGCTTGAACTGCCGTTCGATCTCCATCGTCCTGCTTCGCATCAGAATTGGTCGGGACGATGCTTGCGGCAATGACGACTGCCTCGCCACTGTTGTTGGCCGGCGTTGGTACGGTTGCCGTGCCGCCCACGTCGCGGCCGGGCGCTTCCTGTCTGGTCCAAGCACCGCCCTGAAGATATTCGCGGACCTTCGGGGTTATGGCGTCTTGCGGGATAATCAACGTGCTGGGAGGATCGTCCTGGCGCCCATCGACGCTCGGGCGGCCGGCCACTGATGGTGGTGGGCGGTCTGGCGGCATGCTGATCGAAGACCCAGGCTTGGTGGAGGAATCAGGATCACCACCGGCTGCACTAGGCGCGCTGCTAGGCAATCCGCTGCTAGGTGACCCTCCGCCAGACGACCCGCGACCGGGTGCCCCTCCGCCAAGCGAGCCGCCACCGGATGTCCCCCCACCGGATGACCCGCCGCCAAATGACCCGCCGCCAAATGACCCGCCGCCAAATGACCCGCCGCCGGACGACCCGCCACCAGTCCCGAATTGCGCCAAAATAGCTACTGAGGACAACGGCTTCGCAATCGAGTACGAGATTGCGCCCTGAAGACTCCAATCAATGTCCACCACATCAACGTCCGTTCGTGACCCGCCCACCGGCCGTAGAGTTCCGAAGACGGTGTCGAACTCTCCGCGCTCCAATTCCACTAAAAGCTTGCTTTCATCGCCACGGGATCGTGAGTCGAGTCGAGCGGCGGCTGTCGCCCAGATCTCAACGGCTGCCGCAGCAAAACGCGGATCATCGGTCCGCGGCGATATATGAACCATCCCACTCCTGGAAAGCTTATTGCCGATTGCGCCCCATCTGCCCATAAAGTTTTGCCAAACAACAAGAAGAGCTTTTTCAGCGGACAGATTTTCCGCGGCTGAATACGCCTGCTTTATGTCACATCCGGCATCTTTGATCGTCACGATGATCTTTTCACCGGCAACGCCTGCCCGCTGGTTGATCTGCCTAACAGCATTTTCAACGGCGCTCTTGAGCACCTTGGATTCCAATCCACCAGATTGGTCATTGCAGAATCCGCTGTATGATCCGATCACCCCGATGACGGCTTCGGCAAACGCAGGAGATGAAAACGACATCGCTATCAAAATGGCCAAGGAAGCTGATTGAGTTCGCATTGCCCACTCCCACTTCCAATTGATTTTGACATTAACTGTACGACGACAACCCATACGCGCAATGGCGTAATAAAACGCAGAGTGTGATCCAGTTCATATGTTCACCCTCAATGAGCCTCCACCATTGAACCGCTTCACTAGAGGGAGTTTCTGGGCTCGGGTCGTCCGATCCTCATCGAAGGTGGCCATCACTCTCCAGCGCGGATTAGATACTTATCGCGGCGCGTTTCGCGATCGCGGCTGTTGTGTGGATCGTGACTAAGCAGCCTTGGACCGGCCCAACCCGGATCGCGCAGACGGGGATAGATCGCAGTTGGGGGAGGTATATTTTGATAGTTATCAATATGCCCGGAGGCGGTGTTCGCGACATCGAGGCGGCAGAACTGCTTTGGTTGCGCAAGGCGTTTGACGGCGAATGGAAGGGCGCGACGATGCTGCAGCTCGCTGCCGACCGCCTCTATTCGAACGAATCGATCGGTGATTTGTGCGACAAGTTCGGAAATGCCGGAGAACCCCTGGTCGAACTTTCGGCGCCGGTGGGCCGGATGAAGCTGTTCGTGAGCGCACACCGCGTCCGACAGGTGATCGAGGGCAACCCAGTCATCTATGATGAGAAGGCGAAGTCGATTCTGCTATTCGCGAGCAAAATGCGTCTGGCGGTGCGCGAGACGCCCGAAGACGTGCGCAGCAAATTGACCAAAGCTGGGGCGCCGGTCGCTTGAATCCGCCGTCGCGCTATCGAAAATGAAGCGCATCGTATGGAGGCTGTCCGAGCGATTGGCCTGCGCGAGCGGGCTTGAGCGTATCACGCGGCAATCGTCCACATCGGCGGGATAGGCCTCCATACTGAAGGACGCGCACTTCGCCGAAAACGTGCGACACGGCGCCGCTTGCTTCGGGACGTCTCTTCTACTATTGATTGCGAGTCATTTAAATCCAACCCTACTTACCCATGGTAGTTTCCCGATGGGATATTTAGGTCTTTTGATCACTCATTTGAGACTGACTGAGGTAGTCGATCGTTCTTCGGGCACGAAAGCCCTGATTCCACCATCGGCCCATTCATCGCGCCATCATGCCGGCTCCTTACGGTACGCCGTACGCATCGGTCTTCTAGGATTCGAACTTGGGGGGGCATCATGACAAGGATCACCAGGCTGATCTTGATTGCGCTTGCTCTTGGCAGCGCGGTCACAAGCGAGGCCAATGCGTTGAAGCTTGCGTCGTGGAACATGGAGCACCTTGCCGACAGCGATGGTGAGGGTTGTCGCCCACGTCAAGCGGCCGACTATCTGGCGCTCAGACGGCATGCCGATCGCTTGGCCGCGGATGTTATCGCCGTACAGGAAGTAGAAAACGAACAGGCTCTGGCGCGAGTGTTCGATCCCGAAATCTGGTCTTTCGAGGTTGCGCGAAATCCAGATCAGGAGGCGCCGCGCCCCTGCGCCGGAACGGCCGACAAGACGATCATCACGCAACGTGCAGGTTTCGTCATTAAGAAGCATGTCAAGTATTCGCGCAACCCCGACTTGACGGCTCTCGACGTGGGCGACGCCAACCGACATCGGTACGGGGTCGATATCACTCTGGAGGCCGGCGCCCCGCTGCGCCTCCTGTCGGTACATCTGAAGTCCGGCTGCCCTGCCGGTGCGCCTGGAGCCGGCGACGATTGCCAAGCGCTATTCGAGCAGCAGAAGATCCTAAAGAAATGGATTCAGGCGCGCGCAAAGGACGCGATGCCATTCGCGCTGCTCGGTGATTTCAATCGGCGACTGCAGGCCGAGGAGCAGTTCTGGAGCGGGATAGATGCGCCGGGCGATCCGTTCATGGACCTCTCGCTCACCGTAAAGCGCGACACGGCGGCCCGTTGCCAACCGTCATTCAATCAGTTCATTGACTACATCATTCTGAATCCCGGCAGCCTGCCGCTTCTAAAACCTGACAGCTTTCAAGAGCTCGTCTATGAGGCCGGCTCTCCGCCGGCATCCGACCACTGTCCGATCGCCGTCGAACTCAACGTGCAAGACGTCGGCGATCTGGCCCCTCAAAAAGGCCAGATGAGCACCGGTCTCAAGTGGTATCGGCGATCGGCCGAGTTTCCTCTCATTGCGCGGTTCATCTACGACCAAGCCAAGCGGCGCGTTGACGCCATTCGAGCGAGGGGGGACGATGCATCCGACTGGGTGGTCTCGCTCGACGCTGACGAGACGATTTTCGACAACTCGCTGGGACAGTTCGAGAATGAGTATCTCGGACTCGGTTATGTGCCGGAGCGTTGGGCTTCGTGGGAAGCGCGCGGGGCGGCTAGAGAAGTGCCGGGAGCGATCGAATTTATCAACCACGTATTATCAAGCGGCGGAAAGATCGCAGTGATCACCAATCGCGACGCCGACCTCGAGGAGGCCGCCCGGGGCAATCTCGTACGACTTGGCATGAGAGACGATCGTAGACGGGTCTGCATCCTCGGTCGACGCGCGATCGACACGCAGGCCGGTAATCCCGACGAATGGCAGCGATTCGGCTACAGGAACGACAAGGATCGCAGGCGCCGGTTGATTGGCGAAGGTCATGCCGTGGGGTGTTGGTCCAAGTATGCGGACGGTTCGGCGCGTGCTTCCTGGAGCAGACCTCATCGATTCGTCCTCTGGATCGGAGACAACGTGCTCGATCTCCCGAAAATGACGCAGGTCGGTGCGCGCGCGAACGGGACGCCCGACCTCGTCTTCGGCCAGGACTACTTCCTAATTCCCAACCCACTCTACGGTTCGTGGCAAGGCAACGCTCCATAATCGCGCGGGGAGTTCAATCGTATGACCAAGGTGATCGTGCGCAGCTATCTGTCGCCTACCCTCGTGTTGCTTGCGATGGATTGGCCGGATGGGGCCGACCGGAAGGATTTTCTGGGCTTCGCCATCCGGCGCACGCCGCCATTTCGGTCCGGCGACGCGCCCGTCACGATCGACGGCAAGAAATGGAATTGGCTTCCTAATCGCCTTGGTTTCGAAGGTCCGGCGCCTGAGGGACACGACCTGCCGACCGATCGGGCGCCCATCCAGAAGTTCATGTGGTGGGACGCCAGAATCGATGAGGATCAACCCGGATCCAAGTTTACCTATGTGATCGCCCCGGTGGTTGGCAAGCCGAATCAGTTCGGTCTGGTCGACGCGGACAGCGCGAGCATCGATGTGCAGTTGCCGTTGCACGTCGTCGATGGAATTGGCACCTACTTCAACAGGGCGGTCGTCAGTTCGCAGGCCTTCGCCAAGAGAGTCGATCAACTGCGCAAGGCGAGCGGCGGGAAACTGACCGACGAGGACATTGTGGCGCTTCGCACCTGGCTCTCCAACGGACTTGGCGAGGCCGTCGGCGCCTTCCTGTCTGAAGCCAATGCGATCGAAGGTGCCGTGTACCATTTCAGCGACGACATCTGGGTGACGCCAGCGGTGGATGGCCGCGTGCAGAAGACCACGCTGGTCATCGATTGGAAGTCGGTGAAAGACGAAGAGACCGGCGAGAAGGTTTTCCCCAATCAGCCCATAAAGGATTGGTTGAAACCCAATAAGAAGGTCAAGTTGTACGACCGGACGCGCGGCAAGATCATGCACAACAAGATCCTCATCGCGCACGATGCCGACGGTCCGGCCACCCTGCTGTGCGGATCGGCCAACTTCACGACCGGCGGACTTACGAGCCAGGCTAACGTGGTCCATACCTTCGCGTCCCGAGCGCTCTCCACTCATTATCAAGAACGAGTGGACCGCTTGAAGGATAATCCAACCATGAGCAGTATCGGCGCCGGTGCCGACTGGACTCCCATGGAGACTGTGGGATCGGCGGGTATTCGAGCTTTCTTCTCGCCAGAGAAGGACCCCGCGCGCGTTTCGATGGACGCGATCGTGCGAGCCATCCACTCGTCGCGTTCGTCCGTGCTGTTCTGCCTCTTCACGCCGACGGATGACCTCTTGCGGGACGCCTGCTTCGCCGCGGGCGACAACGGCAAGATGATGTTTGGGCTGGTCAACAATATTTCCGAACCCAAAGACGACGCGGACGACAGCCGGGCGGACGTGCGAGCCAATGTCGAACTCTATCATCGCTCCCGTGACCAGAAGGACGTCTTCGACAAGTCGTGGTACGGCGAACCTCCGGAAGGCTTCTGGGTCGAGAAGGAGTTGTTCCCCGGCGAAAGATACCCGGGCTACCCGCCCGTTCTGATCCATCACAAATTCATCGTCATCGACGGAGAGACGTCTGCGCCGGTCGTCTTCAGCGGCTCGGCGAATATGTCGGGTTCCTCTCTCTACAACAACGACGAGAACATTCTTGAGATTCGAGGCAGCCAATCGATAGCGAGAACGTATATGGCCGAATTCTTACGGCTGTACGAGCATTACAGGGCGCGAGCTATCTGGGAGCGGATGCACGCGGAAGGCCGCATCAGCACGTACAAGCTTCAACCGGATGCTCAATGGGCAAAGGACGATTACATTCCGGGGACCGCGAAATACCGTAGCCGCCGCGCAATGACGCGCGAGCCGTAGGCGAAAACGGGATTGCGCGAACCTCCCTTGATGTCTCGCCGCCCCTGAGTCGCTGCGGTAAGGAGATGGGTGGGGTATTATCCACAACTAAAGATTAGACGGGCCCCGTGCATTACGGCTTGCGCTCTCGCCTTGGTTGCGATTGAGTCCCAGCTTGAATTGGGGGAGACGCGCGGCAGATGAAAGGTTGGCTAGCTGCCCTGTTTGTAATCGTTGCGATGATCATCGGAGCGCAGTTTATATCAATATTTGTCGTCCAGCCGATCGGAGCGCTTCCCGAAGGCCGAACCGTCATTTTACTTCGCAAACCTTGGACGGGCCAAAGGGGGCTCGCCTTTATCGATAGCCCGGATGCATTCTGCGAGCGGAATAGTGGAGGCGTCACACTCCTCTGCCGAGGCGTCACGGCAGGCGCTATAGCGAAGAATGCGACCATTCTCGCTCGGCTTCCCTATTCTGCAACTCTCTATGGAATCAGCACGGGCGGCAAAAAGTATGATCGATGAACGTCTGCAACCCACCGCGCGGAGCTTTCGGCGCGTCCTTCATCCGCTCTAGGCATCCCAAAATGAAGATCGCAATCTTATCCGCCGCCGACGTTGCTGGTTGGTACACAGCAACGTTGATGGAGCGCGGGCACGAGGTGACCATTGGTCCGTTCGGTCACGTGCCCACCGCAGTGACGAGCATGATTGAGGACGGTATTGAAGGCGTCCTCATCTTGACTGACAACGATGATAATTTCGACGAGATTGCTGCGCGCTTCACTAGGGCAACAGGTCGCCCGGTATGGCGCAATCTGAACGAGATTCCCAGGAAGGGCGCCTGACCTATGAGGCTCTCCCTCCAAATCGCGCTCTTGGCCGTCGCGGTGGCGCTGAGCCAGCCTTGTAGAGCTGCTCCGGACTTCCAGAGCGGAAATTTCATGCTCCCCCATTGCCAACATTACGTCACCGACAACTACCGATATGAGGTGTGGGATGGTGATTGCGGAGGTACGGTCGATACTCTTCTGTTCCTGCGAGAATCGCTGCCGGACGGCTTCAAGGTCTGCCACCCGAAGGGCGTAACAAGCGCCCAGGCTGTGAGGGTTGTGGTCAATTACTTGCAATCCCATCCACAAGACCTGCATCAACCGTTCCGTATCCTGGCGATGACCGCGCTCAGCCAAGCATGGCCCTGCAAACAGCAGTGAACGAGGTGAAGCATGCCGCACCGTTATTCTTGGACCGCTACGCGGTTACTAAAATCCCAGCAATGAAGCGCCCGATTGATAGTCTGCGCGACTCCGCGATGTCCATGGAGATAGGACCGTCCGGAGGGCGCATCACGGAAATGGTTGAAATTGGCGAGCGTCTTCATACCGTGAAGACGGACTCAATTTACCGGATCATGTTGGCTGACGAAATTGATCCTGGTCGTACTAATATCAACGTGCCGAACTCACAACAGAAGGTGTTGGACTATGGCTCAGATTCGCCCTTCGTGGCAAAAACGCTGCTGACTGCCAAGCGCTATTTAAGAAGGGCTTCTTAGGTTCCGACTTCGAGTCTGCCCAGGCGATCGAATTAAGCTTTGAATGCCTGAAGAATTTGGCTGCGATGTCCGACACCGCATCGGCGTTCAGCAGGCGGGACGAAGAGGAAGAGAGGCAACTTGCGCAGCTACAAATCAAGGACCGTTCTCTGGCGCTCCCCTCGGCGCCTCACCTAGAGTCGCGATGTAAAGAGTTCATTCAGCGCGCCGATCACGCGCTCCAAGCGCTATTTGCGATTGCAACCATGTTCTATGGAAGCAAGTTTAAGGGATGGTTTGAAGGCCTCGCGGAAGAAGTCTCCCGAAAACACAAGGGCGACGTCCACTACATCGGGCTGATGTCAGACGTGGCAACCTTCTGTAAATCAATCAGGACCACTCGCAATTGTGTCGAGCACAGAAAACCGAACGAGCGAATAGAGGTTTGTGATTTCTCTCCAACATCAGATAACGCGGTCGTTCCTCCGACAATAGCCGTGTACCATCCTAAGTTTACCCAACCAAGAATCCCGATTTCCGCATATACAACTCAGGTCACCGAGCATATTGCCGATACGTTCGAAACCCTAATTGCATTCATGTGCTCTAGAAATATTGATGCGTCGGCCAAGATACCTGTCCAAGTGGTGGAGCTGCCGGAAAACCAACGCAGCAACAAACTTGTAAAATACTCATATGGAATGGTCGGTGGGAGTCAGATTATCCCCCTGTCGTAGCGTGCTTACCGACTAGACAGTCGTCGAGCAAACACATCCAATCAACGTGTGAGCAACCTTGTCAGTTCACCTTTTTAATATTTCCCCGGATGTTGCGCTGGCGGACGCTGAGGCGCTGGCGTCGATCAACCATGAAATCGTAGGGCTTGCGGCACAACGCCGATCGAAGATTGAAGTGGCTGGCCACTTGGCTCGGTCGAAGATCGCGTGGAAAATCGAGACATTTGCCGAAGCTGTGCTCTATAGGATCGTTGCACTTGCCGAGGGGACGGCGCTTTCCTGGAATGAGGCGATGCCGCTGCCGGCCTTTCTCTGCACACGAGCGCTCGTCGAGACCGTGGCTTTGCTCGTCGACTTTCAAATGCGCGTTTCAACGTTGCTCGACGCCAGCGATCTCAAAGGTCTGGACGAACTGACGATGAACAGGATCTTTTCAAGCCGCGACGAGGAATGGCTGAAGCAGTCCCCTGAGTTCAAAACTGTGAATGTGCTCACACACATCGAAAAGCTGGACAAGCTTTTGCCAAGCGCTTTGAACCACTACAATAGGCTATCCGAGCGATGCCATCCAAATTCCCTCGGTCATCATCAGATGTTTACGACGACCGATTACAGCAACGGTACCGTGACATATGACAACCGGAAAGCTATGCGCGATGTGCCGGCCATTATCGCGGGCTTGATGCTTTTGGCCGTCGCTGATCATTCTCTTAGAGAACTGAGCACTCTCTTTGAGCCGGTGTCAGAGCTTCATCACCGTATGAGCCCTTCACCACGCGTATGAGACGTGCGATCGATCCGCATTGAAGAAGAAAATGGAGGAGCCTATGAGCGAATTATACAACGGAATGCTCGAAAATACCCCATCGGACCCACGCATGGCAGAACACTATGCCGAGTTGCTAGCACTATTGAAGGAACAGCGTGAGATCAGCGAAAAAGGCATTCGCCAACCACCAGAGGATTTCTGGAAGTGGGACCAGCGGGTGCAGTCGTTACTCAGCGGGCGCGAACTCGCGTTCCTTCTGGAGCCTCACATCACGAATGCCGATCCGAAAGATCCAGACATCGCGCGTGTAAATCGCTTGAATCACTTGATCAAGATTCTTGTTTATCGGCAAGGCATCCAAACCACGAACGGTTTCAACGGCTAAGCCTCCTCAAGCCGCGACCCGCCTCGCCCGCCACACGGACCAATCAAGCGGTGCCGGCTCAATCCTCTTGCCGGGTTGATCTTCAGGCCATACGTGGACCACGCGCTGCACCACGCCGCTCGCAGTGATGGGTTGTCAATACAGCATGGCCGCCGACAACGTGGCGTCCATCGAAGCTTTTGCGGCGCTGAATCTGTCGATCGGCGCGGCTTTTGACCCCCAACCGGCGTCCAATATTGACCCCGTCTGGCATGCAGTAAGCGCCTGGATCCATTTCGAATTGGGGCGTTGAGCCGGGGTCAATGTTGGAAGCCGAAAGGGGTCAATATTCGGAGCCGCGACACACCCCGCAAGGTATCGAGCGGCGAGAAGGAAATGCTCATGCCGATTGATCCGCACGCACATGAGCGCGGGCGGCTCATGGCCCGCGAGGAGCCGCCACTCGGTGTCAACGAGACACCGAACAGGCGAGGAACTTGCGCACCGGAGCGGGGATTGCTGGGGCATGCCAGGTTGTCTGCTTTATGTCTTTGAAAATGTTAATACTTCCAGACCCAACAATGTCAACGATAGATGACATTCGGGGATGTCGGCGAAGGGCGACATTTGCGATTGTCAGCGAACGACGACATATGCTATTGTAAGCGAGCGCTGACATTGGGGATTGCCATGCTTATCCGTACACCTGCCGACCTCGGCGCCGTCCTTCGCGACAGACGCAAACGCCTCAAGCTAGACCAGGCGACACTGGCCAAGCGGATCGGCGTCAGCCGTCAATGGGTGATTGAGGTCGAGCATGGTCATCCCCGCGCAGAGCTGGCTCTTGTCCTCCGTGCTCTCGACGTTCTCGGCATCCCGGTGGACGCCAACAGTGGAGGGCCCACCAGCCGCGGGTCTACCTCCGCAGTTGATATCAACGCCATCGTCACCAAAGCCAAGAAAGGCAAGACATAATGGCCGAGCTCATTGCACTCTTGGATGGCACCGAAGTCGGTCGCGTCCGCAGTGAGGCGCGCGGCCGGCTAACCTTCGTCTATGACAATGCATGGCGCAACGCGGAGGGGGCCTATCCCCTGTCGCTTTCGATGCCGCTTGCCGCCGAGGAGCACGGTCCAGCCACTATTCAGTCCTTCTTGTGGGGGCTGCTGCCTGACAACGAGCAGGTGCTCGAGCGCTGGGCCAAGAAATTTCAGGTATCGGCGCGCAACGTGTTTGCCCTCATCTCTAACGTCGGTGAGGATTGCGCCGGGGCCATCCAGTTCGTCACGCCTGATCGATTGGGGACTCTGAAAACAGGCAAAGATGACAAGATCGAATGGCTGGATAAGCCGGAAATAGCAAATCGGCTTCGAGTCTTGCGCGAGGATCACGCTGCCTGGCGTCTGCCCCGCGACACGGGTCAATTCAGTCTTGCAGGCGCCCAGCCGAAAACTGCGCTTGTCCTCAAAGACAACAAATGGGGCATTCCGTCCGGGCGCATACCAACCACCCACATTTTGAAACCACCGACGGGCCATTTCGATGGTCACGCCGAGAATGAGCATATCTGCCTGCAGCTCGCACGCGAACTCGGGCTGCCAGCCGCTGAAACCAAGGTGATGCGCTTCGAACAGGAAATAGCGATCGTGGTTGAACGCTACGATCGGCAGGTCAGCGGGAACGACATTATCCGCGTTCATCAGGAAGATATCTGTCAGGCCATGGGCATCCCGCCGACCAAGAAATACCAGAACGAGGGCGGACCAACGCCTGCCGATGTGGTCGAGCTCTTGCGGACCTACTCGACAGACCGCGAGGCTGACCTTGAGACGTTCGTCAGCGCTTTGATCTTCAACTGGCTCATTGGGGGCTCTGATGCTCACGCCAAGAACTATTCATTGCTTCTGGCCAGCGGCGCTCTCGTGCGTCTCGCTCCCCTTTACGACATCGCCAGCATTCTTCCTTACGACCACGTCGATCAGCGCAAGATCAAACTCGCCATGAAAGTCGGGGATGAATACAAGCTCGATCAAATTGGCTTGCGTCAGTGGCAAAAATTTGCACGCGAGACGCGTGTTGATGCGGACGTACTCATCGCTACGCTGAACTCCATGGCCGGGCAGATCCCTGACCTGGTGGCGGACATTCGCACGCGAGCGCAAAAGGAGGGATTGGAGAACGCTGTCATCGAGCGATTGGCAACGGCTTTGAGTACGCGAGCCAAGGATTGCGAACACGTTCTGAAGGGGATCTAGGATACGGATCATCCATCAATTGGAGGGAGCCGAACGCAAAGCTGCCGGTCTAGAATCATGATCTCGCGTTGAGTATTGCCGACGGGGGCTGGTGCGCTTGGGTAATTCGCTAGGGGGGACGCGTGTGGTATGTTTCAGCAGAGTTTTCCCATCTGACGCGGGGTCGCAGGTCCAGCTACCAGCGCCGACACTTCTGAAGAGAGCGAGCTTACGCGGACACACGAAATCGCTGTCCTGCTTTGTTGCCCGCCGGCAAGGTCGCCTTGGTGCGCTCTAACCGACCTGCCCATCACTCGTCCGAAGCTCGAAGAAATCTTCGAGCTGTATAAGGGGGCTTCGTTCCCACGCACTGGAGGCAGAGTATACGGTCCCGATTTGCCGCATCTTTGCAAGCTACTCAAAGCTCATCGCCGCCAACCGAGAGCTGGGCTGCAAGCTCGTGAGCAGCCGGGTTCGCCGGCCGTGCAGTCCGCTCGGCAGTCCGGCTCGGCGCGGGAGCTTCCCCCGACGCCTGGCTACCCCGAGCGCGGGAGCTTGGGCTACTTGGCCAGCAGATGCAAGAACCAGCATCGCCATCAACTGCCGGGCTCCTGTCACGCACCTGCGGCGCTTGAGCCTTTTGTTGATCTGAATACGCCCGCGCCGTCTGAAATGCGCGACGATGCTCATTTTGGCCGGCGCATCCTGCCAGAGCTCGCTCAGACACCTACGCTGCTCTTGAGTCTTTGGTTGACCTGAATGCGCTAACGCGGTCGGAGTTGCGCGACGATGCTGACTTGCGCCAGCGCACTCTGCCAGAGTCGCTAAGACATCTACGCTGAATCATTTGTTGATCCCGCCCTCGGCGTCCTCCGGCTGCTGCGATCTTTACGTCGCTCAGCAGGCGATCGCTCGTCACCGCGCTTACCTTCAAAACCGGCCGACCGCTCATGGGCAAAAAGCTTCAATCTGCCGTGCCGTTCAAGTGCCGGGAGCAAGAACGGCTCGCGACGAGCCGCTTACTGCAGAGCCGGTCAGAGGCGTCCCATACCACAATCAGTGCAGCGCGAATGGAAACCCCATAGGTCCGGCTCGGGCGCCGCGGCACGGCGGATCCCGATGCCCCGTCCACTGACAGTGGGCGGATCGCGTGCTTACGATGTCATCCCGTGACGGCGCAAAGCTCGTCCAGGAGTCGTCCCTTCTCACGCCGACCGCCCGCCCGATGACGCACGGCCAGGGCTGATGTGATCTCGCGCTTTTCGCGCATGCTGATCGTCCCTGCCGTAGCCGCCACCGAACTGATTCGGCAGCTCCGCCCCAGGCACGACTGGGAAGTTGTCCGGTAACATTTTTACGAGGCAATGCGCCCCTCGGCGACACGAGGATTACCGTCTCCTTGGATAGCCGATGAGAGAGCGAATGAACGAGGAACGAATCGCGGAAGGCTCGTCGTGGAGTTGCGAGACCGATCTGAATCAACTGCGGCTTGGCACCCATGCGTGCACCTGCGGCGCGGTATGCCGTTTTGCAACCAGAGCAATGACGAGTCGTCGGCTCACATGCCGCCGGAAGGGTTCATCGGCGGCGAGGACGGCGGGTCCTTAAACCCATGAAGCCCCGCGACGATTGAGAGCCGCGGGGCAGTTTCGTTTTGCAGATGTGGCGATGCATTGCTTCACGAGCGACGGCCTCGTCAGCTTCTGGAAAGCCTATCCATAATAAGGTCAGCTCAATTGATTTCTTGGACGTGAGGCTAGCGTGGACCCGTACAATTTCGATCCATCCAATCCAACAGCTTGGTCCCACGTGCAGCACGCCGTCTTGGAAGAGGACCAGGGGGGCCATGCCGGGCAAGAGGGCTTTGAGCAGCACTTGGCCGAGGCGCGCCCGCCCGATCCGGGTCCTGTCTCCAGTGGCGCCCGCAGCAGCCGCAACCACCATCCCCATCTCTCTGCAGACCATCGGGACATTATCGACAAGGCGATTGCCCAGTATGCGGCTCAGAAAAACCCACAACGGACGACGGTTAAGCGCTATACTCAGGCGCTTCGCCGACTTGGAAATGATCTTGGTGCTCATCGCAAAACGATTGATCTGGGGGACCACGAGTCCCTGGTCCGTTACGTCAAGACTTACTTCCCGAACGACGAAGACATGAAGAAAGGGTTGGGTGTCCTTCGTGCGTATCATGATCCGAGCTATGTAACTTCTGGCGGGCGGCCGCGCACGATCCCTTCAGCGGAAGACGCGCCCCTCTCAGAGCGGCTTAATGCCAGTGGCATGACGTCGGGCAGTGCTGCTCGTCATGATCGTAGTCTTCGCAGATTTTCTAACGCGCTTAATCTTGCGGGCTACTCGATATCCGGCTTAGACCACGCTGCGCGCATTGAATTCGCTCAGAAGTTGTTCCCGAACGACGAGCTTCTATTGTTCGCATTAGGCAAGGTTCGCGATGCCGAGAACGTTTCCGGCCCGCGTGCATCTCGGAAGCCCCGCGGTCATGCTGTCCCGTCGCCCACATTGCATCTTTATCCCGATGACGCCCGCATCATTGATGGCCTGGAAAAGGCAGAGCTGAGCATGCTCAAACCCGAGGAGAAGAGCCGGAAAAAAGTTGTTCAAAATCTGGCCCGCAACCAACGAAGATTGGGTGCTTGGCTCCAAAGGGAGGGGCGGGGGAGCATAGTGAGCCGACTCACCGGCACCAGTGAGCAGCAAAAGTCGTTGAACGACGATCACACCGACTTTAAAAAATCCAGTCGAAATGCGGACATGGGCTTCGATCGGCTTAGGAACTACCTATTGCTCGTCGAGGCGAACGCTGCGCTGGGCGTCTGCCCTGAACAGGCGGGTGGGGAGCCGCGGCGTGGCGAGTCGAACTCAACGTGGTCGCCGCACCTGCCGTACGATTTTGAGTGGCCGACGCCGGAAGCGGTAACAGATGGGTCATCCGCGATCTACCGAGGCCTCGACTCCTTCGTTGATCTGCCGTACACACCGCAGGAGGTGCGGGACGATGCTCAGTCGGCGCCGGTGAGTGGGGCTGCCGCCAAACCGCCGCTCTTCACCGGACCGCCGGACGCGCCAGCTCAGTCGTCAGACATCTACCGCGGTCTCAACTCTTTCGTTGATCTGCCGTACACGCCGCAGCAGATGCGGGACGATGCTCAGTCGGCGCCGGTGAGTGGGGCTGCCGCCAAACCGCCGCTCTTCACCGGACCGCCGGACGCGCCAGCTCAGTCGTCAGACATCTACCGCGGTCTCAACTCTTTCGTTGATCT
>Ga0214545_1004027_pt1 | contig 27672 bp, 8 predicted proteins | sample CNSS4metaG_FD_160064 | JGI IMG/M metagenome (GOLD analysis project Ga0214545, IMG submission 160064) | Root nodule microbial communities from cowpea collected in UCLA plant growth center, Los Angeles, California, USA - CNSS4 | ecosystem: Host-associated > Plants > Roots > Nodule | place: USA... | reverse complement strand
GGACCAACATTCATAATTCAGCAATAAGAGAATATTAAATCATACTTTACAATTTCATATCAACCCTTGAAATTAATTCCTCATATGCATCACATCTCAAATCCATACCTCTGATCATCACCACCCCAATGAGTCTAGGGCCTCGTCTCATATTAATATCAGGTTCCTTTAGTACCAAACCTCTCATTCATTTCATATGCCAATAACATACCCAACCCATCATATGAAATTCATGAATCATGTCAAACATGCCGCATGCTCCATTATATATATATCACTCATCATACCATCATACTCAACCAAAATAGATCACTCGGGAAACATCCAACATCCAAATCACAGCATTGTCTCGCCCAGCATCTCGCTCAGGCTGAGGGGTCTCGCTCAGGCGAAGCAGTCTCGCTCAGGCGAGTCCCCCTCCGCTCAGGCGAGGCTCGAAACAAGGAAAACAGGAACTACTGCGGGATCTCGCCTGAGCGAGTGGTTCGCTCGCTCAAAAGTTGAGCGAGTCGTCTGGGCGACTTTTCGTGCGATCTGGCCAAGGTGAGCCCTTGTTTGTCTCGCCTAGGCGAGATTGGGTCGCCTGGGCGAGATTTACAGATCTCGTCGCTGTTTCACCTGTAACCGCCATGTTTTCTGATCAAATAACACATGCAAAGCTATTCTCACGCATCAAAACGAAGGATTAACTCATACAAGCAGCAACCAACGCAAACACAGACCGAAACGACTGGAAACCAAGAACTCTAACTTCCCGTACCTGGAAATCAAGCTAGCAAACGCTCTAACCCGTACAAAGAAGGTAGAACTGCCCCTAGGGCGGTCAGCAGCTGAACTGAACGGCAGAATAAAAGAAAGGAGCGGGTTATTACGAAACCCTATCGATACAGCGAACATAAACCATGAAAGGAAGGAGCATGAGCTGAGGAGTGACTTACGTGAGTAGGAACCGAGTTTGAGCTAGCTCGAAGTGCACCTTAGGGCAAACCCTAGCAGAGCGTTCTGTGAGGGGTATGGAGAGTGACGGCGACTGGATTTCTGCAAGAGTGAGGTTGAGTGAGGAATTAGGGCAGACCTAAGGACTTTTATGCGTTGGGCCGGCCTTAGGCTCACTTACAAGAGCAGCCCACTAATCTTTAGGGCAGAAAAAAATGGGGCCTTACACTAAAACTTTAATTTCTTTCAAAATTCTTTTTCAAAACAACATATTTTTTCTTCAAACATTCCAAATTCTTGAAAAAAAAAACAAACTACTCTCTCAAAAATGTCTTGTTCGAACAGACTCTAAGAGTTTGAATTCGTATTAGTAGAAATCAATATCAAAACGTACTTGCTTAAGTGCAACAGGTAAAAGAAATGGTAGGGACGAAATGAGAAAGAAAGTGATTACATCTTCTATCACACAAAATTTTATACTTTGTTTCCTAACTAAAATTATCTGAGAAATAATTTAAATTAAGTATTATTTGTTACGGATTTTTTTCCCCGGATAAGAAACTCATTCTCTGGTAATGTGACAAAAGCAAAGCACTCACCAAACCAATCACTTAATAAAAAAAAAACCTGAAACGACATTCATGTGGCTTGCTTTTAATTATTCGTGTGTCGTTTTGACGTTTCCTTTCTCAAAAGGAATAGTATTAGATTTTAAACAATTTTTAAAGGTGCGTTTTTTCAAAGATGAAAATGTATCTGCTTGTATATATTTAAGTTTGCAATACATTGCACGAATAAGGAAAGATCAATTAATCAATTTAAGAATAGTGGCATTTTAGCACACGTGGATAAGATGTTAAATGTGATCTAAGCTACAAGCATCACAATTTTTAGAAGATCGCATATACATATAAAAAATAACATGCACTTAACCACTAATAGTCTCTATGCAATTTCTTCCTAATTATTATACCTATCCTTGGAGATTATATTGGTGTAAGCGTGGGCATATTACTAGTATCTACGCATAATATAGAATAAAACAAAATGTAAAACCCTTATATGATATACTTCAGTTCATCTTTAAGCCAACGTATTCAAAAGTGTTGGTAGTCAGAAAAGAAATCTTTAATTTATAAAAGTGATTATCTTTGAAGGTGTTTATCTTACTATTAAAAAACAACTTTCTACATAGTTTCTTAAACAACTCAACAATCTCTAAATTTAAAGAAATGGATAGTTTCTGAATTTTAAAGAAAAACCATTTTTACAAGCTCAAAAGTGTACATAGGTCACCCTAATATAGGTTACGTGTCGATCATATACGTCCAGATTCGATATAAAATTAATATTTAATGAGATACAACTCAAATAAGTCTCAAGATTATGGTACAATATGTTACTCGGTCATAAATTGAGCAAGTGTTATTTAATTATGACAATATTTGTGTTGTTAATGAATCTTCTCATATTAAAAATCTTGATGGTGGTGTGTCAGTGATATTTGATTCCTTGACTAGTATAACTTCTTTTGAGGATGTCACTCATATTGTTAATAGTTTGTAGGGTTTATAACAATTAAATTCAACTCATAATAGTTTAGCGACAGTTCCTAGTTCTTTGACATTTAAGGAAACTTGTTTTGTAGAGAAAATAAAAATAACATCGAAATGGGCTAATATGATTGATGTAAGAAAATGTTATGATCCTAAAGAGGATGATAAGCCGATTCAAACTAGAAGGAAACCTGATAAGGGTAGTCCAAAGAAAGTTAATACTAAATCTTCCAAAGCAAAAAAATTTAAAAAACTGAAGATCCTTTTTTAGCGTGAAAAGATTGACTAATGATAAAATTTTTGATATGTTGAATTTGTCTTTTGTTGGAAGTCCCACATCGAAGAGATGAGGTCAATTCACAATATAGAAGTGGGTGCAATCCTCACCTTACAAGCTGGTTTTGTGAGATTGAGTTAAGTTTAAAGTCCACTTCTAACATGGTATCAGAGCCATGTTAGAGTCTATCCTAGCGAACTTTCTTAGACATTCTATTCCACCCGATAACGGACCACCCACTAATTTCTTGTCCCACGCACGAGATAAATATACCTCAGCGTGAGGGGGTGTGTTGGAAGTCTCACATCGATTAGAGATAAGGCCAATTCACAATATATAAGTGGCTGTAATCCTCGGGGTGTGTTGGAAGTCTCACATCGACTAGAGATAAGGCCAATTTACAATATATAAGTGGGTGCAATCCTCGTCTTATAAACCGGTTTTGTGAGGTTCAATTAGGCTTAAAACTCACTTCTAACATCTTTTTCCATATATATATATATATATATATATATATATATATATATATATATATATATGGAATTCAAAGTATAATGATTCTCTCGTGAAAAAAAAATCATATTTTTTTATAATAGTTTTTTTTCTTATATGTGCAATGTAATTTGATCATGGATTTGGTGTGAACTTTATGTTTTTTTTAATAAGATTTTCATGTAATGAAAGTAATGTCTAGCATAAACTTATTAGAAGATAAATCTCGAAGTAATTATAGAAATTAAGAAGTCTAAAAGAAACTATAAATTTTCAAACTCATTTTTCCTAGGAGAATCTTAAAGTTAAGTTCGAAAGAAAGAAAAAACTCATAAATCATAATTATTAAAACTAAAAATATATTTGAATTATATTTAAATCATTCAAAAGGAGCAATTTTGATAAAACCCACTTATAATTTTATGAACGTTTGAAATCAGTTTATAAAATTTACATTTGAAATATTCTAATTCAAAATATTTAATGTAAACAATTATTTAAAATTCAAACAATTTATATATATATATATATATATATATATATATATATATATATATATATATATATATATATTTGTAACTTGTCAGAAATTTTAAAACTTATAGTTTATAACTATATAATATAGGAAATATTATATTATATTGTAATATATCTATAAATTATTTACACCTAGATCAACTTTGTGTAAGTGATAATCTATTATATTGCTACACCTAAAGTTAATATGTGAAAATGAATCTGACCACTTAAACAATGAGAGCCCTAATAAATTATAAATTTTGAGACATCATGATTATTATCTATACCGCAAACCAATAAACAAGTTTTCCTATCCCCGTATGAAAATCTTCATTTAATATCTTTACCAATATAACCATATATGTTTAACACTCATTTATATTTCATAAGACTAAATTGAAATACTCGATAAACATTATTACGCATAATTCCAATAAATGATATTATAGTTCTAAAATAATATAAATAATACTAAATCTTATGGAGTGATCATAAACACCCATAATGGACTGTGCATTTAGGTATACGAATGCAAGATTGACGACGTCATTTAAAAAGTTTATCTTGATTAAAGGACACAAATTAGAAAAGTGTCTCAAGAACCTTTTCATCTACCAATAATGTCATTCCAGTAACCTGGTATGAATGAAGAGATAAAGTTTTGTTTTTTTTTCTTATAAAAGTGAGGTGAGAGGAGGGACAGATAATGGATTTGTATTCTCTTTTAATAAAATTTAACATATTAATAATTAACATTTTGTTTGTGATATGAGAAAACTGGACGGAGAATATCTTCTTCCTTTTCCTCTTTACTTCAAGCCTTTCCATGAATTCGAATTAATCTACTAGGAACAAGTTAAGAAACAAATGGAATGGGGTAAATCAGGAGTGAAGAGTTAGAACAATCAAATGAATTTGGAAAAATTTGTAAATCATGAGTCTAACCAAGATAAGAGAACTATCCATGAAATTGTTTTTTAGTTTATATGTTTCTCTATTATTTATGTGTTAAATATGTTTTTAGTTTTTAACCTTTGACTTAAAATTTGAATTTGTCATTGTCTGAAATTTTGATATATTTTAGTCCCTAAACTTTCAAAATGAATGAATATAGTTTTTCAAACTTAATTGCATAAATTTTTTTTGAGTTGTCAAATATATTTACCACCAAATATTGAATAGGAAATATGTCAAACTGTATAAACAACTTCAATACTAATATGAAACGCGTTTGACATGTCAGAAAAATTTAACATAATTAAATTAAAATGACTATATTCATTCATTTTTTTAAATTTAGGAGCAAATTTATCGAAGTTTTAGATAAGAATAAATTTCAATTTTAGATCAAAATTCATGAACTAAAAACATTTTTAACTCATTATTTATTATATTATTGTATAATATATATATATATATATATATATATATATATAATTGTTTTTATTTCTTTAAATGTTTAAATTTTTTATAATTTAATCATAATTACAATTGTATGTGTTTTCCAATGTAAGTATATTGTTTAAGGGGAATTCATCTTTAATTTTATTTTTTAACTTTATTTTATAATCTTATTTTGATCATCTTTGTTAAGAAAATGAATTTTTTGTTGTAACTAAAAAATAAAAAAGACTTAAAAAATAAAATTAAGTGATCAATTAATTAAGATCGCTGGTTTTTTATTATTGTTAAAAATGGACATAAATTGATAAATTTTGAAAATTTGAATACCAATTAAGAGCATCATCAATAAATGTTGAAGTAAATTTTTTTAAATTAATCTTCCCGATGAAAGTAAAACAAATATCTTAATAAATATTAAATTAGTAACTAATAAATTTGTTAAAAAAATTAAAGTATACACACATTATAAAATTAGAGTATAAAATTCTCACACGAAAGATTACCTCCTCCTTCATTAAATAAATAAATAATATATTCTTAGACACACATGCTTCCATGAGAATCTTTATCACAAATTTTAATGCGATCGATGCAAATCAATAGTCAACATAAACCATTTATGCGATTATTCATGTAATAACAATTAAAGTAATTTTTAATACAATTATTAAATTTTATATATTTCAGACAAACATTCCTTAAACCGCATTTTAATGTTCCCAACAAACAAAATAAGCTTTTAATTCTTGAGCTAAGGCTACCCTGTCGAGCAGATGCTTGGAAATAATTACATTCGGTGTTCATGCACGTGAATTATTGGAAAAAATTTAAAATATAGACAAAACAAATTAAAAGAAGATGTCATGTCATCTATGATCTACCTGTTCAATATCCGTGAAATTTCTGAGTAATCGGTAAAATATTTTTTATTGTTAAATTTTGATAATTTTTTTGTGTTATTTTTTCATTGGTTTTTTATTTTTTATTTTTAATATTTAAAAATTACTTAGTAAATAACGTATCATTTTATAAGAAAAAATTATCAAAATTTAATAATCAATATTATTGTCCTCTCAAATATATAATAATAGAAAAATGAAACAGAAAAAGTATAAAAAATAAATAAACACGAATTACGTAAATAAAAAAAAATCTGAAGTAACCGCAGTAAAAAGAATATAACTTTTTAAAAAGTGAAAAAGAATATAACTTTTAAGCATATAAAGATATTTATAAGTAATAGACACATAGTTTAGCTAGTGTGGGGTTTGTCTTTCTTAGCACATACCCTATTCCCAAATCTTGGTTATAGGTGCGGTGTCGTTTCTTGGTAACACACACATGACACAACCTCCTTTTTCTACACTCAGTCCCACACTTTTTCATTTATTTTCCCGAGAAACAAATTCTTGTCCTTACCTTACCCTCTTTCTCATTTAAAAATTAAATAAACTATAAAGTAAGAAAAAATCAAGTTTTATTTTCTTTTACAAATTAGTTTAGTTTGTTGTTTTTTTAATCACGTGTAAACAAAATTATTTAAACATATGTAAAATATCTCCGTGGTATAGTCTTACGTTTAATTATTTAAATAATATATTTAAATAAATTTATATATTGGATTCCCCCTCCCACTTAATAATTGTCTTTTTAGTAGTACACGTTTAACTTTTCCTTTCAACTATGTGCTTTTTTTTCTCATCTCTATACCGTGTACATATGTATAATTAAAAAAAAAAAAGGAAGACATTGACCTAGCTTTTACGTCATCTATATATGTATGTCCTTCTTTAACATGTATTTTGATTATTTCAGCAATCACATTTGTGATCAACATAGCCAAAACTTATTTCATACCAAAGAGTGCACGCAAGTTTTTAAGTCAAATATATGTTCTATTATTAGCAACAACAAATAAATGGGAAAAATATTGTTATAAAATAATTGCTATTTTCACCCCTCTAAGAGTCGTGTATTTTTGTATACTTGATCGCTTAAAAATAGCTCACTCCACTTAACTATTGTTCTATTCACATTATGAAAATTGAACTTCAATTATATACTCAAACGGCTTAAGTTATTAGTCATTAGTGTCATAACTTATAAGTAAAAGTTGCAATTTAAACACGTGAGTAAAAGTAATTGCTAATAATCTACTACAATTACTTTCTACAATCCATGATCATTAATTAGAGTGTTAATATCGGGGTGCTTTGTCTTTTCCCGTCACGTAACCAAAGAATTATTGTTAATATGAATCCGCGTGATGAGCATGATGTTCTTAGACAATATCATAATTAGCAAATCCTACTCATAACTCTAAATTATTTGTGTAACACATTAAAACGACAATATTGAAACTTGGAATGTGGTTTTTGAAACCCAATATTTATCCATAAAAAAACTTGAAAAGAGTGTGTTTTTTAAAAAATTTTAAAAAATGGTCATCGGATTCCTCATCACATGCTTCGGAATTCCTTTAAAATTAGGTCATTATTATGCCTCTTGAAGATGATCCCAAGACGGTTTAGTTAACACATAACAAGAATATGAAAATATAAATAAAAATGTAGGTTAATAGGATGTCCCAAAAGCTAACCCTTCCCTAGTCCTACTTTCCTTTCTAAATGTAGAGAACAACCCTACAATGGAGAGAAAGGTAAAGTGCAATTTCAATATCTAAAAACTTTGTTATTTTCTTAGGCTAGAAATAAAAGAAGCACACGAGATGATATTGTGATATGCATCATTTCAATTGTGATTTGAGTTCCACTACACATCAATTGTACCACCTCTTTTTTCTCTTTTCTTTTTTTTATTTAGGTGTGATAGTTAGGTTTGGCGCAATTGATGAAAGAATAATATAGTCTTGTTTAATTTTTTTTAAGTTTGATTTCGTACACCCCTAATTAGCTCAACATATAAGTTATATATAAATGATAAAAATGAATATTTAGTTTTCAGAAACTAATGCACGTGAATATCTTGGAGGAAAATAGTGAAGTGTTGAGTAACTTTAAAAATGTGGGAAGGAATAATGTTGGCAGAGAAGCAAAAGGCATGCAGGATCCCAGTTGATTATAAATAAAAGCTTCAATCATTCTGAGTAAGAAATTGATACTCATATTTCTATAGTTTATACATACTTACTTTAAATACAAATTCCAATGCCCTATGCACAATGTTTTCTTACAACCCTACTATCTTTACTTATTTTGTCTTTTCGTATATCTTGTGGAAAATAATTCACACTATCTATTTTTTAATTGCACCCTCCATCACTACATCTATTTTTAAATCATCTACATACATTAACAATGCTCATTTTCCTCGTTGCTTTTTCTCTACCCTCTCATGTGTCAAAAGTGAAACTCTCATCAAAGAGAAACAAAGTCAAACACTCAAGAATTAATTAATTAACAATCTTACTTTAACTAATCTTTTGTCACACTTGTATAATTCACTCACTCATCCACTTCTAACCTCCGTTTCTCCAACCATGAAGCATAAAAAGATAAGAACATACAAAAATTAATTTAATGCTTATTACTTAATTCACTGAAAGTGGTTAAGTAATTTTTTTCACCTGATATTAACGATCAATAATAAACTTGATAAATATTTCATGCCAATATTATAAGAAAGTATTTTAATTAATTATGTTGGTGAGGATTCAATATTCTGTTAACAATCAGATTGTTGGGTTCGATTTCTACCACTAACCAATTTAGTTTAGAAAAGAAAGTGGTATTGGGTCTTTCGATGATTATCGGAGAGATTTAACACTAATGAGACATGAGTCTAATTCACATATAAGATATTGGTATCATTCTCAGCCCAAAACCTTAAGACAATGAGTTTATAAGTCTTCATCTTTATATGGTGCTCAACTTTCTCATTTTTACTCGATGTAAGACTTAAACGCAAATTTGAATTTTCACAGAAGATTGTGATTAACTCCCTTATTAACAAAAACTAACATCTAATAATTATCGATAAAAAAATATTAAAATGATAGATATCTTCGTTTAGTTTGAGGGGTTCGGTGACGATATCATTATTTTTTAATTATTTCTCACAATCGTTTTCAAGATAGAGGAAACAAAAATCCGTAATTTGATCTTAAGAATTAAGATATCTTAGAAGTTGAATCAAGGGGTCAACTCAGTGTCTGAGGGCATAATTCTAAATTCTAAAACAATTATAAAAATGGAATCAGATGTACTGTTGAAACCTACTACTGTCTAACAAAAAGTTGTGAAAAGGATAGTTTCGACACTGATTGATTCACAATAATGAAGAATTTGTAAGCCAAAATCAGTTTATTCAAAATTTTAAATTCAAAACAAATAATTAATAATGTAACTAGACATTTAAATCGATTTAAAATTTATGAAATGACGCACCTACCTCGCATGTGTACAATTTAACGTTTATATAGTTTATCTATTTAATAAAACATAATACCAATACATATATGTCTTCAATAATATTAACGGATGATAATGTTATAACATACCAGACTTAATCCTAAAGTAAAGTTAAGGATCAAAAGAGTTTCACAGGTGACTTTTAATTAAAGCATGTCTTTTGAAAGATTTTGAGTTTATACTGGTGTGACAATGCCCATGGAGCAAAAGAAAGGGAAAACTTTTAAAAATTATTATCTTTGTGAATCATTACTTCTGAAATTAAATAATGAATATTTATTTTGATGAAATTATCATCTAGGGGTTTACTTCACAAATTCTTAATTAAATTTTTAATTTATAGTTAAAAGTTAAACCTACCTTCCTAATCCTTTGTGTACATATGCAATTTCAAACAATTTAATTATGAACATTATACGCGAATTACCTACAATTATCATACAAATTGTCAGTGTTGATATTCCAAAAAATATAAAACATCTATACTATTTCCAACTCATTTAATCAAATTGAAGTATTAAAAAAAATTACCGCAATAAAATTTCCCCAGCAAATCTAATTAGAAAAATATTATAATTACTCTCAGTTGAAATACCTTATGTCAAATTTGATCTATTAAGTGAATTTATCAAATTCGTTAAACGCATCAAGATCTGTCCAAGATATAAAATTTGGATGAATCATGGTTCTGTAAATGGCATATATTAGGAAGATTATGCAAAAATAACAAATTCTTTAAAATCTTTCCAAAACAAATTTCAATTTCAAACTACTTGATTAAGTTATTCCAAGAAGTTTAAAAATGCATAAAATAACACACAAAGTATGGTTTGCATAATGACACTAATGTCATTTAATATAATCATGTTAAACCCAAATTCAGAGATGTAAAACCAATAAAAACACCAACAATTCCAAATTAAATTCAATTATAAATTGTATATTAAAAACATAAAAAGCATTTACACATCATAATTTTAAATTAAATTGTTTTATTTACCTCATTAGGATAGTTAAAGTACTATGTAAAAGAGAGACGAAAACTCTCAAGGTAGGTATCACTAAAAATGCTAGGATCAAACGCTTACTATATTATACCAAATAATTATGGTCATTAGTTAGGATGCAATTCTTTTTACTTAAGAGTGTAGGTAGTAGACTAAACACACTTGGATTGTGACTTGGCCCACCTACCTCTGCCACGGGACAATTGTACAACCTATAATAATCTTTTTCTCAACAATTGTCCTACTTAGAATTTCACTTAGATTGTGACTTGTTCCACCTGACTTCCGCCATGAAAAAATTGTGCAACAAAAAAAATACAAAAAAACAATGGCATTAATTGAGAGCAATATCTCTCCACAAGAGACAGAAGTGATACTGAAAACATTTGCAATTTAGGAGTAATGAAATTTTAGACAAAAACAATTACTGTAAATTCAGTTCTGATGGGATAAAATTACTTTATATTTAATTATTTTTTAATTATAATGGTTTTCTCTTAAAAAAAAATACGAGAAACAAAATAAAAGAATGAAGACAGAAATTTGAAAGAAAGTTAGAGGGAGAAAATGGGCCAAGGCCCATGGACTGTCACAATTATACCCAAAAATTAAACTAATAAAGATGAAAATATATTTCTTTTACAGTGAAAAAGGTTCATATTTTTCATCATTCTTACCATTACTTTAAATATTTATTTTCTCACTTTTATTTTTCGTAGTATGAAATAAACTAATCAAGTTTCTATATTTTCTTTTCATTTACTGTTTCACGTGTGTAGCCTAATTTTGATCAATTTCAACATACACTTTGGACATTGCATATTGTTCGGTTTTTTAACCAAATTAATGTATTTTTTTAATTTATCAAAATACATAAAATTTTAAAGAATTACGAATATGAGAAAATCGTGCCATTTGTCATGATTTTATTATGTTTAAGTCGTGTTAAATTAATATGACTAATATAAAATATTTTTTAAACTGAAATTTGTGTTAAAACGGTATAACTTTAATTTATATTTATACAGTTTTATCTTTAAAAACATTAGATAAGTTTATCTAAATATAACTTTTTCACAATGAAATTGTATAACTTAACGTGACTTGTCCATATTTATAAAAACAAAATTAGCTTTGATTAAAAAAAAAAAAGTTTAAACTTGTCATTTGTTTTATGTGAGAATACATTGAGAAGGTGAAGTATAAAGTAGTAATATATAGACTCATTATCACGAGTGTTAAATCTGTTTTCTCCATTAAACCTATTAGTCTAAAAGACTTTAAAAATTATTATCTATGCTTCAATAATTTCATTCCAACCAATACTAGTCGAACCACACGCTTTACAATAATGGTAATCTAGATTATAAAAACACCAATGAAGGTTTATGTAATTAATTAATAAGGATTATATTGGTGTTCTAGAAAGACAAAAGTTTCAATTTTGCCAGTGATGTAACTCGTGAAAATCTCGTTAAGTATCTGTGCCAGTGCTTATTAACTCGTGCGAGGCATTGCTTAACACAATTTGTTTCAGACTCAATTTATTATAATTTATTGAAATAAAAATATTTAAAAAATAAAAAAGGTGGAAAGAGATCGACCTGAAAAAGTAGTTAAGGAGGTGAGATAGGCGGTTTGTGGGCCCGGGTTGGCTGTAATAGTCCGAAAAGAGTTCTATACAAAGGGAACTCCTTTCTATTTGGGCTTTTCAATATTTGACAGTGAGCTAAAGTTTTTGGACACAACTACTCAATCCTAGTGCTGTGGGCCCAATCCCGGGCCCACTTTGTCTTCTTTCCGATACACATAAAGCAAAAAGCCAAAAATTACACCTCTCTTTTTCCCTCTCCTTTTTTTAAAGAGTAAATCTCCCTATTCCAAAATCAACATCGGGTCCATACTATAATTATTTCTCTTGCTTTTTCCTTTTTTTACTCGTAAATTCACACAGCCACAAATTTTTAATATTCTATCATTGCTTTTAAACATGCTAATTAATTACCACGTCATGCTCACGTCACTCGTGACATTGACAATCTCTCACCAACCCTACCCTTAATCACTCAATATAAAATATCGAGGATAAACTAAGTTTTTGTTAAACGTCATCAATAAAGAGGTATACGTATACATGTACGTACGTGTTTGCATGCACTTTATACATACGTACGTGTTTTGAACTTTATACGGTCGTTTTCTCTTCTTGCGACTTACGTGATATTGGGAAATATACGTATAAGAACCTTTTAATTAACATTGGTAAAGGCAATATATAGCATCGTTAAACCCGTGCACTGGGTTTTCGGATTTAATCATCTTTTGTTGAATGGAACCACTTTTATTTCATTGTGGAAAAAGCTATAAAACGACAACAAAAGTAGACATTGTAAAGCAGACATTTTATTGAAGGTTAAAACTGTTGAAATAGTTAGTAACTTGACGAAGCAAGTGGTGGGTTAATAAAAACATGTGCTTCTTCAAAAGGAAGGAAAACGTGAAATAAATTTTATGTACTAGTCAACTTAACACAAACCATTCAACTCACAGAAATTTCAGACTTGAATTTATTATTATTGGCATATTTGAATTAGGAAAAAGGAAGTAAAAGGAAGAAAGGAAAAAAAAAAAGTAAAATAAAAGTGTAGAAAGTGTAAAGATTTTGTTGGCTGTTTGACATGAAATAAATTAATTTTAATCATATATTATGTCAAGGTGACATAAATGTTAATCATACAACTGATTAATTATATTGAATAAAAATACCTATATTTCCTATTTAGCATAATTATGTCGTGACACTTAAAAACATTATTTTTTAAAAATGAAGTTTCTCACAATCAATTATAAAAAAGAAGAAGATAAAATATGGTTGAACTTATAGCTTTTACAAAAAGAAATTAAAAAATTAAAAAAAAACGTAAAGTTTTATTTTTCTTCCGAAGAAGTTTTTCCTATGAATTGTTCTTCGTTACAAGTGAATGAACATGACTGGTGTATGTGACATTTTGTTGCAAAGAAGTTAGTCGTTTTCATTGAATCACATGTTTTGAGGCATCACTCCTTCATTTCAATTTGCTTCCGTTCCTTGCTTCTCATTGTACAGTAGCAAAATGATAAATTAACCATTTGCTTGTATTTGATTTTTTTTTTTTTTTATGATTAGTTTTTCATTTCTGAAATTTTTATTTAATTTTGTAATTAAATTTATCATGTTTAAGTTAGACTAATTTCTTATTCTTTATTATTTTTTATCTTAAAATCGAAAATAAATTTGTTTTTTTTTCTATTTAGATAATCATGAATAAATGATGATATGTTGCAAAAATAAGCCGTGCCTAAAGAAATGCTTTTGTTTTGGAAAACTCATTCTGGAAAAATGGTTTCAGAAAGTATTATATACATTTCAGAAAACTTATTTAAGAGGTCCAATTTTTTTAAAAAAAAAAAACTTGTTCTTTAAAACATTTTATAAGTTTTAAAAATCCTATTCCATTAATCTTGTTCCAAAAATTAAGAAATTTTGTTTCAGAAATTATATTCTGAAATTTTTAAAAAATTTGTTCCAGAAAATTTCAAAAATAAATAATCCAAAATAAATAATCTTGAATCCTTCTTTTTATGGTCACGTGAAAATTTGGGGTGCACAAAGAAATTGTAGGGCAAGAACAAAAGGCCCTAAAGGAGCCGCCAATGTCATAATTTGGCCCAGTTCAATTGGATCTGTCAAGTCTAGAATTAAGCCGAAAATATGTTTCCACCAAACCGATCCAGACCCGAAACATTTCAAGTCGGATCGCCTCCGATAATGTTCTGTTTGTGAGAGAGACACAGTACAGGTGATTCTGATTTCCGTCCCAAGAAGAAAACCCTTCTTGCAGAAAAAACCCAACACCATTTTGTGTATTTCTTTTCCCATATTTGTCTTTTTTTTTTTTTTTTTTTTTTTTTTATCTCTCTCTCACAGATAATAAAATGCAAAAATTAGCAATTTTCCGAGCTACGAGGTGGCTATGTAGGAGCTTCTCGGGCATTTCTTCAAACCCATTGCGGGTGTGTGTCGTTGGAAGTGGCCCTGCTGGTTTCTACACTGCCGAGAAGGTAAACCCTAATCTTTAGGCTTTCAATGTGAAAATGGATAACTGTAACCGAATGGGTTCTTTGTAGATGTTGAAGGCGCACCAACAAGCACAAGTTGATATCATTGACAGGTTGCCCACACCTTTTGGGTTGGTTCGCTCTGGTGTTGCACCCGATCACCCTGAAACAAAGGTCCACATTCTTGTTTCTTGCACCGTTTTTCTATTTCAAAATTCACTAGCACTGGTGTTTTTCATAATGTATGTGATGTTAATGGGATCTTTTTTGCCTGCAACGGAGTGGGGAAGAAAAAGAAGTTGTTAGTTATATTATGTTATAGCTATTTAGATGTTTTGGTTTTGTAGTAGTGAAAAAAGAAATGGTGTAAAATCCTCATGCCACAGTAGTTCCTAAAATTAAAAATTTTCCGCCTAGTCCCTGATCAAACCGAATTTGTGCAATCGCGAGAATCATGTGTTCACACACAGTCAGTAGGTTGGATCTTTTGGATGAAGAATGGGCAACTCAAATCTTCTATGTGTGTTAGTTCGATTTACTAAATTAATATAAGCTGTTCAATCTTTTTCCATTGGTTCCAATACGCCGATTGCATAAATGTTTAATTCTAATCACTGCAGATATTTGGATATGTGATGGCTATATATTTGGTGTTGTGATTGTGAGGGATTAATTTGTCTGGTGTATGTGGACTTATATGGCTATGATTTGTGATTCTTAGGGACTAGAATGGGGCTTTTGCTAGGAACTACTGTTCCAGATGACAAATTTTTTAAGGATGAATTTTGAGGTTTACTTGAAGAAATATTTCAAAACATTATTTTTTATTTTTATGGTGTTGTGGATTTCACTATTTTCTTTGGTGAGAGTAACACCATTGAGCTTAGTTTACCAGAAAACTTGCAACAGATTGTCATCAACCAGTTTTCAAGGGTGGCACAACAAGAACGATGCTCATTTTTGGGTAATGTGACCCTTGGATCAAGCGTTTCTCTCTCTGAATTACGTGAGCTGTATCATGTGGTGAGGCTCTAATTCTTGATTCTTTGTGTTAATGGTAACAAAGTGTAGATATTGGTCATTTGTACCATCGTTTCAATAATCAGTTTCTGAAGTTGGGCAGGTTGTCCTTGCATATGGCGCTGAAAGTGATAGAAGTCTTGGTATTCCTGGGGAGGTAACTTCGATTTATTACTTTCGTTCCTGAATTTGCTAGAGTTTTTGGTGTTCTAATGGCATAAGCAATATCTTAATGTTCATTTATTATGTGATGGCTATGCTAGCTGATAGTTTGAGTCACTCCTATTTCAATGATTTTTAATATTCTTCTCCTTCTCAGAACTTGAAAGGGATACATTCTGCTAGGGAGTTTGTTTGGTGGTATAATGGGCACCCAGATGGACAAAATCTTGAGCCAGACCTAAAGAGCACTGATTCAGCTGTAATCCTTGGTCAGGTACCTTTACCTATCGTGTCCTACCATTCCAAAGCTGTATTAGTTTCTTTCTAGAAAAAAGACAATCTAATGAATGTTTAGACTAAAAAGCATACTTGTGATGTGAAAATGGATTTTCTATAGATATAATTTTAACTTGGATTTAAAGTTTTTATTTAATTTCAGGGAAATGTTGCTTTAGATGTTGCAAGGATTCTTTTACGACCTACCACTGAGTTAGCAACAACTGATATTGCCAGTCATGCTTTGGCTACCCTAGAGGAGAGCTCTATCAGGTTCTTAGTTGCATTAGTTGAAGTAACCAGATAGTCTCATTGGCATCTCGTATGTTGCCTTCTGTAATATAAGCAATATTTCAGGGTGGTTTATTTGGTTGGAAGACGTGGTCCAGCACAAGCAGCTTGTACTGCAAAAGAACTACGTGAAATTCTTGGTAACTTCTGCATCGACTCTTATACCTAGTTAGTTTAGCGATCTGGTTTTCTTGTTCACATTTGTTAGATACTTTGATTTGGTTTTGATTTTGGTTTTTTCCTATGGAACTGTTTTGAAAAATGGTTATGCCTCCGCTATGTGATGTACTACATAATGCTTTAGACTTCAAAGTTTCCTTTGTAAACTAATACTTTCTTAATTTGTATCCCTAGTAATTACCTTGCTTGTTCGCTTCCAACTTCCCATTGATTTATGCGAGTTCAGTCCCTTACTGATTTCTTCCAAATACTTACGAGTGCTTCTTACTCATGCACCTGTTTCTAGTTACTCATAGGCCTTTAATTTCAAACCATTTACAACCTGAGGACTCGGTCTGAAATGAAATGGAGCCCTTATCATCACTTTTTTCTTACAATCTGACATGTTGTAATTGGTTTCTCATCTTGATCTGTATTAGTGCCGATTACTTCCTACTAATTTATTAATTGTCATATACTAAGAGTTACATGCTATTTCATGATGGAAACTGAAGCTTTAAGGTCTATTTTACAGGTATTCATAATGTTGATATTTTAATTCAGGAATCTGATCTACTTTTAACCCCAGTTGATGAGGTATAAGATGAATCTACTTTTAGTTCTTTAATCACTGTTTTCAATCATCTTCACCCAAAAGCATGGAGGACTAGGATTCCCTTAGTACCATATGTTTTCTAAATTCCTATTTTTCTTATCTAAATTAAGAATATTAATATTTGTATTTTGATAATAAAATAATGTTGATTCCTTTTCACTGATGTTATCTTATATCTGTGTTGATGCTGTCAACTGGGAAAGGAAGAACTTAAGAGTAACCGAATACAGAGAAGAGTTCACGAGTTGCTATCTAAGGCTGCTAAAGCAAAACCTAAGCATACCAGTTTGAACCAGCGTGAACTCCGTTTCATCTTCTTCCGTAAGCCAAATGATTTTCAGGAGTCGAAAGAGAGAGCTGGCCATGTTTCTGGGGTGCACTTTGAGAAGACGGTTCTTCAGGGTAATTTTTGTTTGTCCAAATATTTACTTTTTACTTTGAAGTTAGAGCTCTATAGTATTGGCGACAAAGTAATATATAAAGTTGTAAGTTGTACAGTACTGGGCTTTCGTAAAATGCTTAATATAAGCCATTTTTAAAGCTTTGCTATATACTAGTACATTTAAGTCCATAGTAGTCTATTGTGCAATGGATTACTTGTGATTTCTGATTCAGCTAATTATTGCAGGTGTTAGCCACGGCAAACAGATTGCCATTGGAACTGGAGAGTTTGAAGATATAAAATGCGGGTATCATCTTATTTATGATTACTAATTGTCATTGCTTGACATGAAATCTTTTCTGATGGTAGCATTATAATCAAAGATCCATGTTTTTTGATAATCTATATACATCATAAAGAAATTGTTATTATACTCTTTAAATGACTGATTGCAGCCTCTCAAGATTTTTATTCATCTATTGTTGTCACACAATGTTGAGAGTAATAGTATGGTGCAACTGGCTGGCTTTTTGTAGGATGGTACTTAAGAGCATTGGTTACAAATCAGTACCGGTTGATGGCTTACCTTTTGATCATAAGAAAGGTGAATGAGTAATCGATGCTCTCAATCAATTCAGTTCTCATCTAATTCTTTGTTAATCGATGTTACATATTCTTTGGTGAAGTATTCACGTTTAAAACAGTGTTTATTAAAAAATGACTAATTCTAGAAGAAATCACCTTGTTTTTAAAGGTGAAAACAAAAAATGTAATAGAAACATTTTCCCATACCAAACTTCCCCAAACCGTTGGAAACAAATGATGTAGTTTTGTCGATCCTATGGTTTCAATTGGGAAATGAAATGAAAACAAATAGCATTTACAATACTTTCTTATTCTTAGGCTTAGAAGAAGTTTACACTCTCCTGAAAATAGTCTTCAGTGTATTTTTCTTGGTTTTTCATGGCATGATTTTGTAATTACACTATTGTGTTTCACTTGTCTAGTTGTGTTTTTTACGGGTGTTCCTTGACAGATAAGTAAATGGATTGTTGCTCTTGTGTTGATGTATTTTTATTTTCTACATTCTTCTCATTGTAGCTATAGGACTAAGATTTTGGCGGATTCCCAACTTTCCTGGTTTGTGTCTCTCCTGTTTTATAAAAAACATTTAGATGGAACTTTTTCAGACATGCCGAGAAACATGATGTGTGGATGTATGTAAACGTGTGATCTGACAGGAGCTCATAGTTGTGTATATATGATGGTTACCTTTCAGGTATAGTTCCAAATGATAGAGGTAGAGTGTTGAGTGACCCTTCAGATCCCAGAGTCCCTGAAAAGGGCTTGTATGTTTGTGGCTGGCTGAAGAGAGGACCAACTGGCATTATTGCCACAAACCTGTATTGTGCGGAAGAAACTGTATGTATCTTATTCTTTTCTATCATACATATTATTCCCATACCAGTTAAACTTACAGAAGTAGCAAGATGATAGTGAAATCAATTATAGTAAAATGTCTTGGTAATTGTTATACTTGTGCAATAAATTACTTACGTAAGTTTTGTATTTTGTACTCATTTTGACTTGATAGGTTTCAAGCATATCCGAAGACCTTGAAAAAGGAGGGTTGATTTCGTCATCAGCCCTGCGAAAACCAGGCAGGGACGGACTTCTCCAGCTTCTGCATGATAGAAATGTCAGAATAGTTTCATTCGGTGATTGGGAAAAGATAGACTCTGAAGAAAGGAGGCTTGGAAGTTTAAGGAACAAGCCTAGGGAAAAACTTGCCACCTGGGATGAACTATATAAAGCTACCTCATAATTAATCAATTATTTCACATGATACTTCATTATTTTATGCTTCATAAACATCTTTTCGTACCCGAAGAACGGTAAAATACACGAAGAAGCTATAAACTTTTAGGTGAAGTCATCCCTGTGTCTGTTGTAATGCCCTCAATTATTTCTTAAAATTTTTGAATCCCTTTGAAGAGTTCTTTAGTTTTAATTTTAGTATGTAAGTGAATAATACAAAATTTAATTTCCCAATTGAACACGTTTGAACTACAATATGTTGATGTATTTCATGAAGCTCTCTGAAACGGGTTTCTGATGATTCCCTTAGTAAGAGAGGCTGCTAAGTCCACGAGAGTGTTTGTGCTACGTATCAGCTTAAATAGAAAAAGAAACACTGCTTTCAATATAGCTTATTACTAAGAATTTAATAGGCATGTCTTCTGTAAAAGCTTATCAATCAGAAATTATCCTTATTATGAATTACCATAAGGTTTATGATTGAATACAAATAGTATGAAAAATCTGTCGGTCTATCTTTTATTTCTTCCTTTACTTCTTTTTAAATGGAATTTCAATTCACAATGATAAAATTGTTGTCTTGCTCACACACCTGATTGTTAATGTGAATACATAAGTTTAATTTATGTCATGAGAAGGAATAAAGTCCTTATTACATTTATTTTTTTATGCTTTCTTCCCATATTTTATTGTGTCAAACATCATAATTTTTTAAAGTAGAAAAAATGATTAGTTCCACCTGCAAATCAAAATTTTCAGTGTTTCCATTTTTGGTATATTATAAAGATATTAATTTAGTGTGGCTTGAAGGTAGTAGCCATAGCTATTTGTCTCAAAAGTCAAATTAGCACTTGCTACAATTTCTTTATACGTTCAACTCACTGCTCAAGTCGTCTCAAAGTCTTCCAACACAGAATGCTCAAAGTCTTCCACACTCCACAATCACATCATTATGTGTCATTCAATGCTTTTCAAATATTCTTTACCTTTCAATGAAAAATGGCTTATAATAATGGTGGATGTTGCTTCCCAATTCAGAGTACTAGAATTGCAACAATACCCAAAATGGTTAAAATTAGGACTGTGGTTAACGAAGGAAATATAGGAATATTTCACTTTTCTGATGATCACGTTTCACTTTTATAACTTTCTAAACTTCAAAACTGTGTGCTCGATTTGTTGGGCTCTTATGAATTATAAGTTAACTCAAATAATATATTTAATGTGAATTTTAACTCAGTATCGTGAGAATATATTTGTGCGTTATATTTTTGTATATTATTTATCTCGTTTATCTATAACATTTGAAACTCTCATTTTAATACTTGGTTTACTTGTAATGTTTCTTTGAAACGTGACCATACATCATAGACTCTTAATTAAAATTTATTTAGTTTACCCATAAGTCCCTCACCTCTATGGTACTTTTCAAATACGATGTCAATTGTTAGGTTCTTGAACAAGATAAATACATTGTATCAAGATATGTTTCATGTTGATCATCTATATCTAGAAGTCCTTCTCACTAGACAATTGTAAATGTCAAACTTAATAATCATGTCTTTAATCCTTATTAACTTTCTTTTCTTATTTTTCAAGACAATGTTTATTACCCGATTCATTTCTCAGTAACAAGAAAAATAATTTTACTGGATCCATAATACATATGAATACAATATATATATATATATATATATATATATATATATATATATATTTATTTTATGTAACTTTTAACATTAGTATGTTCATGTATTTTAAATATAGGCTTACTAGTTTAACTAGTGACCTAAAAACTCACTAACTTTATCAAATTGATATCTAGGAAATATTATTTCAATCCATCAACAATATAACATGTTACATTCTTTTAGTAATAATATTAAGATTATTCAATAATAAAATGGTGAAATAAAAATTGTTACATGTTCAATTTCGAGACTTTTCATAAGACAATTTTTTAAGGTAGAGAAATAAAAAGGAAAAAAAGTTCTATGATAAATTGTTGATAACATTATCCTACTTTAATTTCATAGTTGATTATTGATACGATCTTATCCAATAGTATGATCGTTTCTGGATATGAATCCTTAAGAAGCACAACAAAAATAAATCAGAAAAGAACAAAGAATAAAATAGGGGTAAAAGACATCACAATTTAACAAATTGATAAGTCAGGTATAGATTCGTCACAAAAATATTAATTTTTAATAATTATCAGAATTTTAATCCAAAAAATAAGAGAATTCTCTCTCAAATAATGCAAATGCATATAATATGACTCTCTTTATATCAATTTTTGGTACCTCTATATATAGATACATAAATTTAAGAAAACATATAAACCCTATAAGACTTGAATCCAAAAACATAAAACATAAAATAATCTCTAAATGAAAGCTCAAAAAGATAAAAACATAACCAATTTCTAAAAGAAAGTCTAAAACATAAAAACACGTAACTAATTTCTAAAAAGAAAATTCAAAATCACAAAAAATAAACTATAAGTCATACCATAATATCTCTAAAAGTAAAAAGTTAAATATGTAGAGTGAAGCTAATGTAACTGAAATTTAAGGAAATAAAATAAAATTATACATGGAAATACGTGATTTCCATTAAGAAACAAAAACAAAGATAGAAAAACATCAGAACCAAAAGCTTGTAGCACAAAATTCTTATCTCAAAAACAGGTTTCCAAACACCGCTTAGCAACATAGATAACTTTTTAAAATCTTAACATTTTTTTTTATAATTTTAATTTTCGTGGACTGCTAATTTTGTTTCTTTTCATAAATCTTATAATTTCATTCCTTTTGTTTTTGAGACCCGACCAGCAGTATAGAGCCTTGATCCTATGTAAGAAAATAGGTGCGTTGTGATGACTCATTTTGTGTTATGTGCATACGTCCCACACTCATTGGGTTGCCACTAAAGCTCTCTTTTCGGCACAACCGGTATTAGTGGATGCGATCAGCTCTGTCATAATACGTGTGCCTGTGAGAAAATAGAGAAAAAAAAAATAAAAATTACGCTAAAAAGGAACTTAATTAGTTTAATTTTTATTAGTATTTATATTATCTTTCGATTATTTATTACTATAATAAAAAGGAAAATTATTTATCATAAATATTTTATAATCGGTAAATGTTATTGAGAGGGTAACAAGAATTAGTTTCAGGATTCTTACTCTTTAATATAAACATATATTGCAAGATAACTTAAATAATTACATATGATTGGAGAAATGTTGTAATAAATAAGCTAAATAACGAAAATCGAGATAGTTTGAAATATATATAAATATATATATATATATATATATATATATATATATATATATATATATATATATATATATATATATTGTAAGAAAGTGATTTGATTAAAAAATATTTAAAAGGAATATTTTGATGAAAGAAAATCAAAATTGGTTAACTTTGATATGCTAGAGAAGTTTATTCAAAATATCAGCTAAAATAATTATTAAAAGTTGAATTATATAGTGACTTTGTTATGATAATAATTTGTTGATGCGTTTGAATTATCATAAGTGGAGAACTTGAGTGTTTTAAATAACTTTTGAGAAGTGAAGAAAAAGACTTATGATGTAGTGAAAATTTTCAAGGACAAAAGAGTTTTTGAGATGAGGTGAAGGATGAAGTAAAAGACTAATTTTACGTTTCTAAAATACAAAGTTAAGTTAGTAATACAAATTTTTAGATATACAAAGAATATTGATTTTAATAAGAATTTTTCATCTGTGAGGAAAATGTCACTCATTAGAACTAATTAATCTTTTGAAAGAGTTTACTAAGAAGATTCAGCAACAATAAAATATAAGTCAAATTTACATAAGAGATCTAACTAATGAAATATAAGTTGAATTTACATAAGAGACCTAACTTTAACTTGAAAAGAGACTTAACTTTAACTTCAAAAAAAAAAACCTTCAAACAATGAGTTTAGACTTAGTTGTATTCACAATATTTTTTTCCAAGATTTTTGACGCAACAAAACACTTACATCTTACTTTTCCTCTTTTTTTTTTTCTTATTTAAAATTTCTGTATTCCCTTTAATTTATCACATTAATTTTTACTTTCTTTTTTGATTCTTTCTTATTTTAAAAATACAAATATAATCATGTATTTGTTTATATAAAGGTTCATGTTACACAAATATGTAGGTCACAACTCATTTTCAAGATTCGGGAACAAGACAATTACACGGTTCCTCCTTAAATGCGAAGGATATTTAATGTAAGTTGTTTCGCTTTTTCTCTTTATTTAAGGCATTTTTTAGTTCACCACGTTACTTTTTACCTTCTTTGTTTATTTTAACGATTATTTCTTATTTATAAAAATATAAATATAACTATACATTTATTTATTTATACAGTTCAACACATCACGTCACAAAATGAGTTCATTATAAATCAAGTTACATTCAAATAATTTATGTAAACGTGAATATAGTGTTAATTTGTTTAGATTAAAAAAGTTATGACATTTAAAAAATTCTTATTTCCTTGAATTTTAAAGACAAAAATCATAAACTCTAAAGAATTCATATTTTACATAAAAGCTACCTGTGAGAGTAAACATTTATTTATTTTTCGTTTCGAAAAAGAGATTCTATTATGCATCCGATATAATACTTCAACATATTCCTTCACCTTATCTAAAGTTCTCTTTTTCTCTTACCCTCTTATTTTTTATTTAGACTTGAACTCTTCTAAACCACCACCATCCTCGATATCCTCTGAACCAAAGAGGCTCAGATTATGTTCTTGTACGGTGTCACGGTACACTCCTATCGCTCTACCCAATTAATAAAGCGAAGTTAATGAAATTAAAGTAAAGTTTGAAAGAGAATAAAATCACTGAATATATGTTCCAACATACAGATTTTTGTTCCTAATCCCCCTACGTACCTATGCTATATATCCCACTACTCCACCGTCCATCCAAATAACCAACCTTAGCATATTATTTATATTGAGGACCTTGTTACTTCTCTTTGAACAAGACAAGGTAAAAGGGTGATGCTGATTTGTGATGAGACACAAATGTTAGATTTACCTTGGTAAAGAGCAATCAATTTATGTCCCTCATGTCACACTCTTCTCTTTCTCAACTTCACCTTGTAGTTAATCTAGCAGCTGGCACACCATCATGATTGCACATACTTTACTGATGTAGGGGAAAAGAATAGGCCATGGGTCCAGTATTATTAGACCACCAGGGTGAAATTCCCATCTCCTGATTTCATGCTACAAGAGAAGAGTATGCTCAATGGTAATCAATAAGTTTGAATAATTCATGTTTGATACAGTCATCTTTGATTAGACTTTAAATTTAATTCAATTGTTTCAAATAAAGGTGACATTAATTATTCTGTGACAGAGATTAAGTGAATTAAAACATAATTGAATCGTGACACTTAAACTTATATTATATTTTTAAAGAAAAAGAGTTACATTCTGACTAATAACTACAATTTTTTATCTAACTATTATTTTATTTCAAATTAACGTGAAACTTTCTACAACTCATACTAATACATTACTACCTGGAGGCTTTTAGAGTTATATCTGAAAATTCATCTGTGGTACGTAGGTGACAAGATTAAGGACGTTGATATGACCCTACTCTGTGGTAAAAGGATGAATGTGAATTCCATTTAGCAGAAATAAGACCTGACTTGGGTAGTGGTGTGCTTGGATTGCACTCACATCACAACATAGTGTAACATTCAACCTTCCTTTTGCCACGCCATCAATAATAATTTCAGCTCCTAAAATGATGTTATATGTTTAAATTTTGAATGTGTTGTTTGTTTATGCCCTGCGATTCAACACTACACTGTTTTTATTGTGGCAGTACATCCATGCGCAATGAAGCCCCAGCCACTCCATACACGTGAAAGAACACACGCCTTTGCATGATGGGACTTTCTTACTTTTGCGTATTATTATCATTCTTAAGATCTTACTCTCACAACATTTTTTTTTTTCATTCACGAAGCCCCTCCCCCCTGACTGAAAAAACAAACCAATGATGAAAAGTTTGGATGTGATCTCTGATTGACGTGGAAAGAAGATGGTTCACTCTACCTACCTTAGTTAATCTTATAACTCTTTACCATTGCATTTTTACACCCACGCTGGTAATTAAATTATATACATTGTGAAAAAATAATGCAGAGATGATATACTCAACCCCACTCATATGCACACACATACATAACTTTTTTTAAATTTTCTTGTTACTTATTTCAGTAAGGAGCATCTTAGGAAGCGATTGAAATTGTGGGGCCTAGTTTCTGTGATGTAGTGCATCAAATGTGCAGAGAGTGGCATTGTTCATACAGGAATATGATTGTCCATTTAGGACTATAAAATTAAGAAAAAAGGTAGGTTGGGACTCCACTTGTGTTTTATCAAATCCCTGATGGGGTCAAGGGAGTGTTATTTTGAAGATTCATGCTGTCTTCTACCCTTTACTACAAAGTCTTTGGTTCGATTATGACAACCATTTCATACTTTTGAGTTTAACTTTATTCAATTCCCTCTTTCGGAGCTGTAGTTTTTCATAAGCTTTTCTTCCGTTATTTGCTGTTTGTTCTTCTTCTGGCACTTCTTTTTCAGCTTCTTTTACTGATAATAAACAAAACTTCAGAGTTTACATTACAGTCAAAACTAAATCATTGTCTTTGAAAAATATATAATTTTTTTTGTTGTTGTTTATTACAATTGGCAGGTGCAAAATTTATGGATAAATAGATTCGACCAGGGCCTCCATAGAAAGCTAAAGTTAGAATGAATGAGGATTATTATGAGTTACAGTGGATTATTCTAATATTCTACAGAAATTGAATGGTATAGTTGAGTAGTGAGAAAAGAAGAGATTAGGATCCTCACAAGTGCTAGTTAAAAAGCTGAGGCTTATCTTATTATCCAGTTATGACCGTGGCATGAGTGTAGGCAAAATGCATGACAAATTGGACCCCACAAATTGACACGACCATGGAACATAGGATTGTGATGGAGATTTAATTGGGCTTGGCCTAACTAACCCACAAGCACAAAAATTCTCCTCTTAATAGTTAACACTGTCCTATGTTTGGATTTATACACATGATTGCCATCATCATGGTTTTGTTCAGAGAAGGGTAAAAAAAAAGTGAGAAATATTAGAATTGAAATTTAAACTTAATTCAATTTTATAAAATTGACTTATAAAATAAGATTTATACTTTATTTATATATTATAAAATTATCTTATTTTTGTCAATAATTTTCACTACTGAAACTCATAAACTACAACACAGAATTTTCATTTTTCAATAATAGAATCCATTCGGGGATGTTATAAGCCTCCTATTCAACCCACTTTAGTATCTTTTGTTTTTCTACCAAAACAATAATGTATCACTCAATAAAAAAATATTTTCGATTAATAATTTAATGTCCACATTGGTTATACAGTTTTGTGAAAAGATTTTACCCTCGTGATGCATAAAAACTGTAGTTGTTTGATAATTGAATTAGAGGGTGTTTAAGTTTAAAGTTATCTATCTAGTGTTTTGTTTCGGTTTCCTACTTCTTTAGATTGAGTTTAAATCTTAATCCCCGATCTTAAATGCATAACTAACTCATTAAATCTTATTTTTTACTATTATTTTCCTTTATTACATTTTCTAGTCTCAAATTCAAACAAAGCAACAAGACTTTTTCTTGGAAATAAAGTGAGGGTCTTCTTCCATTATAGATTAATATTATCCTTAGACCTCGTGATACCATTTATATCTTCTCAAACTTTTATAATACTATTAAACTTTGTAGCATCAAATTATGCGTTGACACTCAAGTAAAATCATTGTCAACTTGAATACTATGATGCCTTTTATATATATTCAACAATTGGCATTCTCAATTGCGGCAAAGAAAATAATCAACACAACACTTCAAACTTTAATATGTATATACTTCACCCAAAGTTAAATAAAATTTTAAAAATTAATGTGATTATTATTTAAAAATATGTTAAACCCAAAGAGTTATCGATCATTATCAGTTTGATAATGATAATGTCATTTTTTTCTATTATTCTTATAACAAAATACTTAATAGATTTCATTCATATTATTAATAGTAAGTATAACTATTTGTAATATACCTTAAGATCAATTATACTTATTTTATATATATATATATATATATATA
>Ga0214545_1004024_pt1 | contig 27685 bp, 13 predicted proteins | sample CNSS4metaG_FD_160064 | JGI IMG/M metagenome (GOLD analysis project Ga0214545, IMG submission 160064) | Root nodule microbial communities from cowpea collected in UCLA plant growth center, Los Angeles, California, USA - CNSS4 | ecosystem: Host-associated > Plants > Roots > Nodule | place: USA... | reverse complement strand
GGATTCAAGTAAGGATCGCATCCCGAAACTCTAAAGGGTCAGTGAGTCTCAGGTAGAGAAATCTGACCCAAGTGGTGAGAGTAGCGGGAGGCCCTAGTCTCTGGCAGGATAATGGCCTTAGACGCTTGAAGGCTAACCTTGTGAGTGGTAGGGTGAAACCCATTGGCAATGGCTCTGCAGAGCAGTAGAGGCCACCACAAGTGCAGGCGTCCGGTGAATCCGATCTTAATATATGTATCCGGATAATTGAGTCATAGTGTCCTGTTTGTCTGATATCACATGATATTCTGTGCTTGTGTGTTGCATATTAAGGAATGTTTAAGTACTTGTCTGTTGTAAGCATGATAAGATTTAATTGCACTAGCTTACCCTTGCATTTCTGTTTGTGTCCTGTTGTATGTTCTCTTTTGCGATGATCACCTTTTGGTGGGAGCAGATGTGAATGCTTCTGGAGGTAGGCCTGATGGTGGTAGCGGTGCAGCCTAGTGGGCCCGTTGTTATGGTTCTTGAAGATGTTCTATGGCCCTAGTACCTTGTAATTCCATGCTCCTAGAGCATTCCTTTTGCACAACTTTTAAACCTTAGAATTTTTTTGTTTATGGCACGGTTGTATGCCTAAGTTTCTCTCTAAGTACTCCTATGGATGACTGTTAACGTACACTCTTTAACTCTGGTTCTTTTGTTAGCGTTGCTCTTAAAATATTATAACTGTGCGACGTTTTGTTTATTAGATTAATCTATCTAAATGGGACGTCACATTCAACCCCTATTTTTGATCATGTATACTTTTCCTCATATTTTCTATTTAAACCATATTTATTTTATTTTATGAAAAACTTATGTGAATCTAATATACATTTTCACAAGCAGTTTGTTTATTTACGTAATCTATGTCTCAAATATTTTACCTACCACGATGAGTTCTCTTTGCCTACGTGTCTCGTCATGGTTATTCAAAGCTGAAGCAAATTAAAAAATATAAATTGAGAAAAAAAATAGTAATGTTTTTAATCTTTAAACTTTAGTGTTATACATTTAAAGTGAAAACATAAGTATTTTAATCTCATACATATGTAAACATAATTTTTATTTAAAAATAACAATTTAATCCTCAAAGATGTGTATATTCAACACGTGCCAATGTTTGAGTGCTATGTCACCATTTTTGTTAACCTAGTTTATTTTCATTCTGTAATTTCTTTGTTCTAATTTTGAGATCCTAATAATATGATGTTTGTAACTTGAATTAAAAAGTTTGAATCTAATTTTCATAATTATATTTTATAAAATTTGTAATTTTATATCGTATATTTTTATCATAATTTAAATTTGTCGATTTTAATATTCATAATTTTGTTATCATATATTATTTTTATTATATAATATAAATTATAGACTAGTTTTTTTAGTCTCTTAATTTTTAATTATGTCGGTGTCTGAATTCTCTACACATTTTATTTTTAATATGTAATTATCAATAACTTGGTTTCATTTTTCAAATTAGAAGCATGCGTAAACCCTGCTTCTACCCCTCTTTGTCTCTGTCTCTGGCAAGTGCGAACCAGAAGAACCATATCTTCTGACTCTCTCTCTCACTCTTACTCTCAATTCCAAAACCGAAGCAAATGGAGTTGTGCACTGCGAACGCGATTCTTCCACCAAGGTTCTCCTTTTCCACAACCCACGCAGCTTCCGTTCGAAACCTCAAATCCTTCGTTCCGTTCCCCCGTTTCATCATCCGCGCCCAACGCGAATTCGAGAGTAAGTACCAAGCACCAACAATTTCAGCACCTGTGAATTTCTACGCTGTAAACTGTGTCGTTTCATTTGCGATTTACGCTCAGGAATGAGAGGATTGCGACCCCGGGCGACTGTGAGTGACGCCGGTTCCTGTGAGGCGGTGGACGAGAGCCGAATGCATAGAGTGTGTGACAAGCTGATTGGGGTTTTCATGGTGGACAAGCCCACCCCAACCGATTGGAGAAGGTTGTTGGCTTTCAGCAGAGAATGGAACAACCTCAAGCCTCAGTTCTTTGCGCGCTGTCAAGAAAGAGCCGATGCCGAAGAGGATTCCGCCATGAAGGAGAAGTTGCTACGCCTTGCAAGGAAGCTCAAACAGGTCTCTTTTGTTTTCAAGATTACAGTATTTCCTCTATAATCTGCATATGCGTAAAAGGATTATGCAGATTATCGATGTGAAACTTTCAATCTTGATTGGAGAACAATAAAAGCAGCAGTACTCACGTTTTATCCATAAAATAATCGGTTACTAAGAAAGTCGAAATACCTCAAAATAATAGTATGGGTTGGGTTCAGTTTCCCACAAAGTTATGAACCTCGCTTCAAATATTCGTGCAAAGAGGTGTCTACAGATAGTGGATTACCCGACAATTGGCCCTCCAGTTCTTGCTGTTCCTATTCTTGAATCTTGCATGCCAATGCGAATGAGGATATTATACTAATTAGGAAATTATATTGCTTTATTATATCTATTAAATACAAATGCTATATCTAATATTCCTAAGAATTTTCTTAACAGAGTCCAATGAGGCAATGACGTCATGCGAACAATGTTATTTACCTCACTTGGTAGGCTTAGGATTAGGTTTTTGTTTTTGTATAAAAAATCTGATAATTTTAAGATTGTGTTTCCCTCTTTTGATTTTGAGATTTGATTTTATGTTAAGTTTATACCGATTTCATATGTTCTAATGTAATGTGTTGTCTTGTAATTTTTAAAATATTTTGCCCTCTGTATTTTCCATAAGGTATCCTCCTGTGTTGTATTCATGCCTCCTAGCTTCTCAATATATTTTATATGCAGTCTTACCATGATCTACATTCATTGGAGGATAAAAAACAAGAATAGGGATTGATTAAGGTTGGAATTTTCTTGTGCAGATTGACGAGGATGTGCAGAGACACAATGACCTTCTTGAGGTGGTAAAACAGGATCCCTCAGAAATTAGTGAGATTGTCTCCAAGCGTCGTAAAGATTTTACTGAGGAGTTCTTTATTCACCTTCATACAGTGGCTGAATCCTACTATGATAACAAAGAAAAGCAAAATGGTATGACTTCATTTTGCAAGCTCTTAGTATCTAAGTTGATGTTTGAGATAACCTTTCGGACATAGTGTCCAATTGGGCTGAATGTTTCATCAGGTTTTCGTGTATGGTAAATTGTCAAACCATATCAGGTTTGATTAGTTCAGATTCTTTCTCTATATGAGTATAACCAAATACTGATATTTTTTTTCCTGGTAGGACACAATCAAATTTATGACCTGCATGAAACATCAAATAATGAATTTGTAGAAGCAGAAGTACTTCTGTAATTGAAGCATAATTATAAGGTCGTAATTTGGAGAAATGAGGATATTCTCTGCGTAGGCTGGGAGGAATTCTGATAGTTAGCCAAGACCATGTGGCAGATGCTATATGTTTAGAATTGTGTTGCTTTCATGGGACAGTTCAAGCTTGCATTGTAATTGATTTTACAATACTAATCTATAATGTGTTTTTTGGTGTTTCAAGAATTGGCAAAGATTGGGAACGCATGCTTGGCTGCTGTACAAGCCTATGATGCTGCAACTGAAAGCCTTGAACAGGTAAATGCTGCAGAGTTGAAATTCCAAGATATTATCAGTTCTCCTTCGCTTGATGCTGCCTGCAGGAAGATAGACAATTTGGCTGAAAAAAAAGAACTTGACTCAACATTGGTATTGATGATCACCAAAGCTTGGTCAGCTGCGAAGGAATCGGACATGATGAAAGAAGAGGTAATTTGATGGCGACCTTAATTTCCTTTATGTACTATTTCTTTTTTAATTTCAAGAACATGGATAATGAGAACTTGGATGAGTGTCTTGTTGACTGAATATAATTATAGGTCCATTTTGATTGTTACTAATCTAACAATTTCAGATTTATATTGTAATTACCTAGAACTATATTGTAATTTTCTCTTCATTATATACTTGCTATTTCATATTGTCTTATTTTAGCTTGTAAAATGAAACATTTATTTGTAGGTAAAGGATATCCTCTATCATTTATACAAGACTGCTGTGGGAAATCTTCAGAAACTCGTGCCGAAAGAGGTTAGAATAGTGAAGTATCTTATTCAAATCGATGATCCGGAAGAGCAACTGTCTGCCCTGAAAGATGCATTTACACCTGGAGAAGAACTTGAAGGAAAGGATGTGGATAATTTGTACACGTATGTATTAGATGTCAGAGAATAAAATAACTTGAAACAGAATTCATTTACAATAAATTTTTTCTCAATATTTTTTCAGGACACCGGAGAAGCTTCACACTTGGATAAAGGGTGTGGTGGATGCTTATCATTTAAGTAGAGAAGGTACCCTCATTAGGGAAGCAAGGGATCTGATGAGTCCAGAGATCATCCAAAAATTGGAGGTGCTCAAGATGGTTATCGAAAGGAACTTCATGTGAATAGGAGAGTTTAAGAAACATGCTAAGGTGGTTTTCCTACTCTGAGGAGCCAAAATTATATTCTTGAGCCATGAGATTCTCAATGTCCACCAACTACAAGCCCTAACACGGGCATTGCTGCAAGGAAATATCTAGTTGCTGGGTAGTGTTTCAGGATTCGGAATTCTTTTTAACCATAGAATAAACAACTTTTTTTAGTGAAAAATAGATGAGCAAAGCAGGAAACAAAATATACAACAATCATAATGACAGCATGTAAGTTAGGTTTGTCTATGGTTTTGGTCACAATAACTATAGGAAATTGAAAAGTGAGTAGGGAAATGTGTTCTTTACACGTAGGAGAGGGAACATAGTAGACCCGTATTTGAATACAGAACTTGGACTTTTGAGCCCTGGCACACGTTGATTGTTCTACCAAAAGCCAAGGTCCATAGTGAAGCCACTTATAAGGTTGAAGAATGTATGTGTGCAATCCTCAGGTATTTTGTATTATATTGTTGGTTACTCAAAGTTCATTTTTCTAATTTTAATTTTACTGTTCTGTCTTCCAGGTCTAGGCAAATGATCACTCAATTAGGACAGTTTCTTGTTTTTGGAAACGGATTTTTTCTTAAAAGGACAAAAAAATGTTTGATTTGATAAAGCTGTTCTAGTTTGAAATTTTCAAAATCTACATTTTTTGTATGAAATTCTTATCATCTTTGGATAACGTTATTAAGATTGGGCCACTAATTTTATTTGCATTTTTCTTTCCATGAATTGGCTTCCTGATCCTTTCGCGGTGATCTCTGAAAATATATTTTTTTTTTTTTGCTTATGTATATATAAATAACTTTTTTTTTTTTAATTTTATTGTAAAAGACAACTATTTTATTTAAATTGAAAATATCGTTTTATTTGTGCTATGCTTTAGTTATATAGAATGTAGCACATAAAAGCAATTAATATCACTCCAATTACTAATGGCCCTTTTTCTTCAAATTTCTTTTTACTATAAATGTCATGAACGGTTTTAAACTTTAGATAAGATTAAACATGAAAAAAATTATACAATAATAATGATACTATGAAAAAATAGATGCCGGTTAAAATCTCATTAATAAAACTATTTGATAATTCAAACCTACTTTCTATTAATAATGGGTATTCTATACCAAACATATAAACAACTAACAACATGAAAGTTTCTAAAAAAATATTTAGGGTTAAATATATATTTTTTAATAATTTTAAGTAAAAATTAAAATTATTTTTTTTCTTCAATTTAATCTTTAAATTTTAAAAATATGTAATTATTTTAATTAAATTTTATGAAATTTATTTGACAAGGACCTTCTACTTATTTATATTATTCGATAATTTTTTATTTCAATATTAGTTAAAAAATAATATTAAATAAATTTAATAAAATTTTCGATTAAAAAATTAAATTTATGATAAAAGATTAAATTCACTTAGAATTAAAGGACCATATATATATATTTAACATAAATATTTATATCAACAATTCTTCATCCTAAATATACACTGTCATAAGTTAATATTCTAAAATACAAAAAATTATGAAATTACAAGTTAAAAAAGTACAAAAAGAAATTGCTCCACACGTAGCAGGCTAGCCTTGGCCCAGAGTCCATGTAGTCGCGCTCTATTGTAAATTCTAGTTCCGTAAATAATCGCAGAGCTCCGTTTCCAAGCACAGGAAAAAAGTTATCGTATCATTTTTTCAGTGACATTCAGTCAGATATTCAATATTTGTTGTAAATGGCATCGATTTCTCCTTCTTCAAGCAATTCAACCTCCACGCCAAGTGTTACTGATCGGACGAAGCAACTGAGGCTCCACGAAGTCGCCTTAGCCGAGCTCAACAACCAACCTTCTTCCAGAGTAACCTCTTTTTTTCTCCTTCGATCTAACTTTTTCTAACCATTTCAACTTCAGACATAGGGTTAGGGTTTTCTTTTTGGCGGTTTAGTTATTATACATACAAACACTTAGAGTAACCATTACTTTAACCCTCCCAAGGTAGAAATCACAATAAACCATACGTTTATTTAGATTGTTACTTACTGTTATTGCGCTAACCCGAAGATTAAAAACTAGTAGTATACTCGGAATTTAATCTCCAGTCTTTTCTTCGTTTCGGAAAATGTTTTATTAGAAGTATTATGAGATTATTTTCAGCAGGTTCAGCAATTGCTGCATAAAAAAGAAAAATAAAAACCCTAGAGGCACCGTATTCTATTATTTATATATTTTTACTACTCTAATTATTTCGTTGTTTTCTTTTTTTTCCTTTACCTGCTATGAAATGTAGGCTGTGTATAGGAAGAATGGGAACTTATTTTTTCGCACAACCATCCAAACAGCAACAGCAATGGAACAGAGTAAGAATTCTCACCCTTTCACACTGTTCTTCCTCACTACATTCTTGAAACAAATTAAAACGCTGAAGTGCTATACAATTCTGATTGTTATTATTCTTTTTCTTTTTCTTTTTATCAAAATTTGTGTTCGGTAGAAGAACTTGAGTCAGCCAAATCGAAGCTAAAAGGTCTGGATTCTTCTTCGTAGTCATGAATTAGAAATCTTGTTGGTTGGGTGCAATGAGGCAGTTGCAATTGGAAACTTAATTATTAAGAGCTGCAATGTGTTAGATTTTCACTCCAATGATATTGTTATATTTTTGTACAAAACAAACATTATGTTGATATACCAAGACACTTCCAGTTTATATACATTTTGGTGTTGTCCTTTAAACTTTACCTTTGCACAATTTCTACCAACTCCATGGATCTTCAATTGGTGGCACAATGTTAGAAACCGAAATCTATTTGCTTTTGTAAACTGTGTGAACACTTCAATTTCAATGAAGTCTACATGGTTTGGCACATGGCTGGTGGTGCATCATGGAAGGATACCATAATCTAAGATACGATGTTTTTTTTTATAATAAAATGGACTAAAGGGACAGAAAAAAAATGAAGTCACTTTGATGAGGAAATACAGTGTAGTAACACCACAGCAAGCAGCAAATTGATAGGTAAAGGTAAGAGAATTATATGGCCCTTGTATTTCTCATCCATTATTTATGTTAATTATGCCAAATGATGGTCACTTTTAAATGTGAAGGGATAAAGGTAAGTGATTGATGTGATTTGGGTTTTTACTCATCTGGTTGAAGCAAAATAAATGTAAGTATTTTTGTAACGAAGTTATTTATTATAACGGTGGCTTTACCATGCTCCCTCTGTCTCGAGTTAGGCTAGCATCTTCTCTTCTAAAAAGTCGATTATTTTTAAAATTTAAAGCTGAGTAAATATAGTTTTATGATGGATAACTCAATGTGATGCTGAGATGTGAGAAGAGATCAATCTACATTCAGTGTTTTTGCCTTCTAAATGTCTGCCTAGCTATTATTCAATGGTTGTATGTGTCTTATGCTTCTTATACTTACTCTGCATTTCCATGCATAAATTGTTATAAATAATATTTTATCCAACACATAGGTTTTGCAATATTTTCATGCGTAGATCATTGTTCTTTGTCATGTATGATAGTTTTGTGTAAGGGGATCTTTGTTGAACTGGATGTATGGATTGTGGTAAACTGCCTAAAATTGTTATGGTTTCCTCAAACATTGATTTGATTATAAATTTTTTGAGATTTAAAACTTAGTTATTGACATTTTTTGTGTGAATAAAATATGCTTAATTGTATTGGACCCATTAGTTGCCTTAATTTAAACATCATCCACAAAGAAAAGGCCCGTAAATTGAAGTGTGTTTATTGGGCCTGTTGGGTATAACGATGTCATATTGGAGCCCTTGGTTCCACACTTAGCTGGGAGAAACACCTTGCTTTTGGCAGCTTTTGTGAAAAATAATTTGTATGTTTTTTAAGTATATTTAAAAACAGAATCACACTTAGCAATTGACCATTGACTGAGGTAATGTACTCAGACCTAATTATGTTAAGTGAGTGAATTTCAAAACTCATTCCACAATTCAAATGAAGTCGTCATTACAAAGTTTGGGTTGTTACAGGAATTAAAATAAACTCCTATTCCAAAATAAAATAGAAAAAAAAATATTTCGTACAAGTTGTTCTATATACCATTCAAAAATTTCATTTTTAATTGTACATAAATAATTTACGAAAAAAAAAATATTACATGTGATATATATTTCCCTTTTTTTTTTCTTTTTCTCTCTTAAAAATATCTTTAGATAAATTTTTCTTTAATGGAATTTTTATAAAGTGGAGTGAGAGAAACGTCATTGAGAATCATCATAGCTCTTTTGTATTGGTAAAATGACAAAATAAGCAAAGTTGACAATAGACTACGCTACACCATTTTGGTGTAATTTCACAGAAAGTCGTTTATAATACTGTTGTTAAAATTCTTTGACAATTTATTAGCGAGATTAGACATGAAATTAGACTTTGAATTGGACGGGTAAAATGGGGTTGAACTGGGACGTATCTATCAATCTTTTCAATATGTTAATTTTAACTTTGAATAATATTATCAAAAAAATTTAGTATCTTATATTCAACTTTTCTCCTCTTAGCATCATTGCTTTCTCTAATATTTAAAACAATCAATATTGTTTTGTCTCTGTGCATTACTCCAAAGTAACTACTTAAGAATGAATAGATTATATTTTCAATAATGCATTGTCTTTCCTCATTTTTAACTGTTTTATATCTTTATGTATTATAAATGGGAAAAAATGATGATGAATTTTATTTCAAGAAATTAAAAGGGATTTTGATATTGATATGAATGTTACTCATATTTTTATCCTCCAGAATCATTTGTTACCTGATAATTAGATAAACATAGCAATATAATTGAAACCATCACAACTATTTTATATCGTTTTCAAAAAATATATTTATTGAAATAATTAATTTCTTTTTAATCGAACGGCTAACAAAATAGAAAAAAGTGCATTAATTATTTACAAAAAAAAGTTATATAGACAATATAGGAAAATACTCAGTGTTTTCCAATCATAACTAGTAAGTATTAAGTTCGCTAACTTTCATGATATGTATAGTTTTTTATTAGTACAATAGTTATTTTAAAAGCATATTAACTGTATTTCTATCGGTCGAGGACTTCGAATTATTTTAAATTAGTAATTCATGATTATTAAACTCAATTAATAACTTAAAATTCTGTTGTTCATTGCCGTGTTTTTTTTTTTTCCAAATCCGACAAGAGTCTAACAAACCATTTTTATTTTCAAATTTTTACGCATTTATTATTTAAAAAAAAATTCTCAGATAGTCATAAGATCGAATCTAACGGCACAAATCCTTCTCTAGAACAAAGTTTGCAAAATGCAAAATCAGATATGCCAATGAATACAAATAATCAGAACATTACAAGATGGTAAATAATTGCACGCGAGTCCAAAAACATGGTTTCATATTCCATAAAATAACATTTCTTTAATATATCAATCAATAATCAGAACCATGTGGTTTGAATATTTAATTGGAACCGCACTGTCATCCTTACACCAATAATAGAGATAACATGTCACCAAATATGGACCCACATATCATATCCAATTATTTTATACAATTTAATATAATTCACATTACACACATAAACATCAAGAGTTTTTAAATATTTATTCAATGTAACACATCCAAAATTACAATGAAGTATCGAACCAAAATTTTTTCAAGAAACAATATTATAAATTAGTGGTAACTCTAATAATTAAAAATATTTTCGCGGATCAAATACAGTATAAAACCTAAATTGCGTAGTAGAGAAAGGATAAGGGTGATGTGCAGCAGAGTGGAGAACGACAAAAGGTATTGTTTTGTTATGACGTTCAGACCATAGCATCAATAAGGTTCAACACACCACAAGGAAATGACAAGTTTTGATGTGAAAGCAACCTATGAGTTGTTTCCATTTTCACATCACATGCCATTTCATAACAGTTAGGTTAATTAGCATCTCCATTTGCTTAGACATATAAATGTTATAGTCCATTCAGACAACTTCTTTCGTAAAATCTTTTTTTTTTCTTTCTTCTCTCAGATAATGGTGTTATATTAAATATGATGGTTTGAGATTGAACTTTAATTAAATATAAGAAAAAGAAAGAGAGCAAAGAGCCATTAATGGTTGATGCAACCTCCAACTTTATACTAAACAGAAATGGAAGAAAGCTAAAGAAGGTAGAAAAGAAGAATAAAGTTGCAGTGCAGTTGTAGAGTCGGCAAAGGCGGAAGGTATTATTTCCATCATTCACACCACAGACAAGACTTAGCACAGCCAAATGGGAAGTGGGAAAGATGTGAAAGCAAAGTTCAGTAATCTTCATTTTCACATGCCATAATAGAACAAGCGTTAGGTTTAGGCCCAAACACCATTATTGCAATACCCTTTGTAACATTTGGTATGTGTCTTTTAATAAAGTCTTTAACTTTTTCTGTAAATTTTGTTTATTTGTTTTAATCATTCATCATGGTAAGAAAATGTTGAAAAAGAAAGGAATTAAAGTGCATAAGATTGGTTAGGGAAGGCATAAAGTTGTGTGCAGAAGGGTGGGGGTGACGCCAGATTCAACGCAAGCAAACCCAAGCTGGGGACGATGACGTCACCTATGGCGTCATTCAAACCACTTCATCTCTCTGTGGACACACAACGCAAAGCGAGAGAAGGCTTTGAATCATCTATGCCAACAACACTGTTTGTTTCTCTCTCTTCTTTCTTTTGACAACGAAAGACGAAACTTCGGGGATGCTGTGTACCTCACCTTCACAGCCGCGTGACATTATCGCTGCCCTTTCGTCTCCGAATCTTTCTTTCTCCCTCTGCTAACATACACCCTTAACACCTCCTTTGTTTCCCTTTCGAACCTTCCTCGTATTTGATGCTTTGACTTACAGCACGGTGATTGATTCCCTCTCTTTCTCTCTCTTCGTTTTGCCATCAAAGTTCGAACCTTTTTCTGATTTGGATTGATCTGATGCCGGTATTGGGTTGTGGGGTGGTGCTGTTCCTTGACCCTCTCTCCGAGTGTAAACCAAAGTTTGTCTTTTTTTGATGTTTTACTGAAGTTATTTGCCGATTTCGGTTATTCAGTCTGGGATCAGTTCTGGGTTTGGTCTGGTTTGGCTATGCTGTTTTGGTGGCTTTGGAAGTTTGAACAAGGGGGTTCTTAGATCCTTTTGCGCCTTCCCGGTGCTGAAATTTTGCAGAGATATAAAATATTTGTGTTGTTTGTTTTTCATATCTGTGTATGGACTCTCTCGAGATAGAGTGACTCTCTTTATCTGATGTTTCTTATGTTAAGTAATCTTGTGAGAGGTTGGATCAGATGTCATGTGTCTTGTGAGTTGTGACATTAGATTTTGTAGTTAACACTTATACAGATCAGTGTTTTCCGTTTACACGGCATATATACTTTCCTTTTTTATAGGTTGTTTTTGTTTGGAAGTCTGTGCTGGGGAATTCAGGGTTTTGTTGAGTTACATATATTCCATTCGTCAGTTGGTAGTTAAACGGTTTCGGGACTTTATCTTTGAGGAACTTTTGAGGATTGAGGTTTTTTGAGAGTGGAAGCTATGCTACAGGCTCATTAAGGTTCTCAAGTTGTTCACAAATGGCGTATTCAGCCGAACCCTCATCTTCTTTGAGCTTCACTTCATCTTCCCATTTATCAAATGGCTCAGTTAGCCACAACATTTGCTCTTCTTACGGCTCTGACCCTGGACCTAACCTTGAGGTTATCAGTTTGAGTAAGCTTAGCTCCCACTTGGAGCAGCTTTTGATTGAATCTGACTGTGATTATAGTGATGCTGACATCATCGTAGAAGGAATACCAGTTAGTGTTCATCGATGCATTCTGGCCTCTAGAAGCAAGTTTTTCCATGAACTATTCAAGAAAGAGAAGGGGTCATCAGAAAAAGAAGGGAAGTTGAAGTATAACATGAGTGATTTGTTACCTTATGGCAAGGTTGGATATGAAGCCTTCCTCATATTCTTGGGATATGTATATACTGGTAAACTCAAGCCCTCTCCAATGGAGGTGTCTACATGTGTTGACAATGTATGTGCCCATGATGCTTGTAGACCTGCAATTAACTTTGCTGTGGAGTTGATGTATGCCTCTTCCATTTTTCAAATACCAGAGTTGGTATCACTTTTCCAGGTATATTCTATGTTTGATCACGTTAATGACTGCTTCAATGTATAATATTTCATTTCTTAAACAAATCATTAGCTACGATGATGGACCGATACTTCAATTTGGATCACATATCCGTGTTTGACACTTATTTGTGTCTGTTACTAGGAAATTTTACTGATTCTTGTCAATGAAGTATCTAATTTATACAACATAAGTACTTTTATATTAAGGATGAAGGTAGTAATGAATAGCTTAAATTTTGCAGCGACGTCTACTGAACTTTATAGGAAAGGCTCTTGTGGAAGATGTGATTCCAATCCTCACTGTTGCATTCCATTGTCAATCGAGTCAACTTGTCACTCAATGTATTGATAGGGTGGCAAGATCAGACCTTGACCAGATTTCAATCGACAAAGAGCTTCCGCATGAACTCTCAGGAAAAGTGAAATTGCTGCGCCACAACCCTCAGCAAGATGTCGAAAATGATGCATCTGAATTGGATGCTTTGTCGCTGAAACGAATCACTAGAATACACAGGGCATTGGACTCCGATGATGTTGAGCTTGTTAAACTTCTTCTAAATGAGTCAAACGTTACTTTAGATGAAGCCTATGCTCTTCATTACGCTGCAGCCTATTGTGACCCCAAGGTTGTTTCTGAGGTTCTTGGTTTGGCACTGGCTAATGTTAATCTTCGGAATTCTCGAGGATACACAGTGCTTCATGTTGCTGCTATGAGGAAAGAGGCTTCTGTTATAGTATCGCTGCTTACAAAAGGGGCTTGTGCATCAGATTTGACTTTTGATGGTCAGAGTGCTGTGAGTATTTGTCGAAGGTTGACGAGGCCAAAGGATTATCATGCGAAAACAGAACAGGGAAAAGAAACAAACAACGATCGGATATGCATCGATGTTCTCGAAAGAGAAATGCGGAGGAATCCACTGGCCAGAGATGCTTGTATCTCTTCCCATACCATGGCTGATGACCTCCACATGAAACTACTATACCTTGAGAACAGAGGTATGTTATGAGATTACTTGTTGCTTGTGTTCTGTGAATTGTCATCATTTGTTAAAGGAGTTCATGTGTGCTTTAGATTCTAATGTTTTACTGTGTTTATGGGACTTGTTTTATGCTCAAACCATGAAAAAGTAAATGTTTGCTGTCTACTGCAGTGGCATTTGCAAGGCTTTTCTTCCCTTCAGAAGCCAAACTTGCCATGGACATTGCGCATGCTGAGACAACATCGGAGTTTGCTGGTCTCTCTGCATCAAACTCAAAAAATTCAAATGGAAACTTGAGGGAGGTTGATCTCAATGAGACTCCCATAGTGCAAAATAAAAGACTTCTTTCTAGAATGGAGGCCCTTATGAAGACAGGTAATTGCAGTCTTTGTAAAGTTAGATTTTGATTTGCTTTGTTGTATGTAGTAATTAAGCAGTGTTTTCTTCTTCAATATAGCATTTGGTGTGAATCCATGGGAGAATTTGTTCTAGTGATGCTCTTAACAAGTAAATTACTTCACCTGAATCTGAGCATATAGAATCTGGTTTTACAGAACTAAACAAGCACACCGAAACTATAAGGTTGACTTAGTGATAAAAGTTGAAAGCGAGACATGTTGTGATTTCAACTCTTCTGACTAACATTGGAGAGATATAAGGCTAGATTGAAGTGTTTGAAAAAACTAACAAAAATCTAACAAAAACTCCGACTAACAAAAACTAACAAAAACTTACAAGTAATATTTGCTGATAAGAAAAACAAGCACACTCTAACTTGATTCCAGAAATCTTATCTTTTTGTTTGGTTTCGTAAATTTCTACCGAGTTGCATGATATTTGTGACTACACCTCTGAATCTATGTTGTATGTTGTGGTGGTGACAGTGGAAATGGGGCGGCGATACTTCCCACACTGCTCAGAAGTGTTGGACAAGTTCATGGAGGATGATCTACCAGACTTGTTTTATCTTGAAAAGGGTACTCAAGAAGAGCAGAGAATCAAAAGAACACGGTTCATGGAGCTTAAAGATGATGTTCACAAGGCCTTCAGCAAGGACAAGGCCGAGTTTAGCCGCTCTGGCATTTCATCTTCATCTTCTTCGTCTTCCCTCAAAGATTCTGTTGTACATTACAAGGCTAGGAAAGTGTAACAGTAAAACCATACATAGCAGTTTTTGATTTTGACATACATATATTATATATATATATAGTACAAATTCTAAAGGTGATCGTGCCCACCAACTCATCTGTAAAATTGTGAAAGAAGGTGATGTCTTACTGTCTTGTGTAATCAACACCATGTATTTTGAAAATAATTTCATATGCTTTATGGTGCTGAAATTTATTGCAAATTTTTTATGATTATCTGCTATTCTGTATTTCTTTCACCGCTGTTTTCTCTTTTTCTAAGTTAGTCTTTTTATCTTTTCTTAGGAAGTGAATTGGAAGAGTACTTCAATTTTATAAAATTGAATTGAAGGAAAGGTTTAGATCGATAAATATTGAAAATTTGTTTTATCTTTAGTTAAGCTGAGATTTTTAACATATTTTTGATTACATTGAGGTTATACGTTTTGAGTTTGGTATTATGTATTAATAGATTGTTTGATAATGATCCGATGATGAATAATACGATATATTTAATAATTAACAAATATTAATAAGATAGATTTCAAATACATAATAACTGAATTTTAGTTTAGTTTAATTTAACTATATAAAACCGGATTACAAAGTGGTTTATATCTATTTTTATATCTTGTAGATATGAAATTGTTAACATTATAAAATTTATCTCTTTCAAGTAGCTTTATACTACATATTTTTTTCCTTTTCATTTTATTCCATTATTCTTTCATATGCGTTAAATGCTTTTACTTGCTTGTGTTATGTTATAACTGTGAAACTTCAAAAAGTAAGTTTTAAGTTAAAGAAAAATAATAATAATTATTCAAAATTACGTTTATCATGAAAGTAAAGATCCAAACATACAAATTAAAATGGTTGCCAAAGAGGATGTGGAATATAATAGTTGTTGAACGTTGTTATGAAACACTTCCCATACCAGGTTTCAGAGTTAACCACTTTGTTACTTCAATGACAACTATAGTGCTGTTCTTTTAAAAAATCGTTTAATAAATTATTGCCATTTGAGAATATGTTTATAACTTGTCTATTTTTTTAGATAAATATTCTAAAGATAATCTTATTCTCTCATAAAAGTGTCTTTTTATTAAAAAATATTAATAACACTTAATTGTTATTTTTTCATAATTAATAAAGAGAAAATTATTATTAATGTTTTATTAATAGAAAGTTAAATTCACAACTTTTTCTATCTTCTATCTGATTAATCTTATAATTTAGTGTGGAAGAATTGAATCTACAATTTCTCTCGTCCTTCCATCTAATTTAACTACTAAGTTACATTACAAGTTTAATAATAGTAAAATTATTTTTTTTAATTATTAGAAATTTTATTGAGACCATCGCTAGCAATATTCTTATTTTGTATATGCAAACACTAGCATCTCATAATTAGAGTTTTATTAGAGATTTGTTTTTTCTTAGTTTTTACACAAGAACATTTCTTATGAATGTCGAAGACTAATTTCTTTAAAGTGAAATCATCACTGAACGTCTAAAATGTAATAACAATTTGTTTTATTTATATTATCATAAATAGAATTTATAAAAATACTTTTGCCGAATTTTATTGATTTAACGTTAATCAAATCTCGGTCCATTGATATTGGGATGAAAAAAAATTAGTCACACGTCATGAAGATAATTTATTTAACTACTGCTAAAAAAACTCATATTTACTGTCAATTTTGTTTTGAAATTTTTTTCGGAAAAAACACTTACAAATTTTGTTGAGAAAAAAAATTACAAGAAATTGCTACCACTTTTCTTACAAAATATTTTGTATAAAATACTTTTCGCAACAAATTTTATAGAAAATACTTACAAATTTTATAATTTTATAGGAAATGATTACCCACAAAGAAATTACCCTCCAATTAAAATTTTTAAAAAAAATGGCAGAAAAAAATTTTTTTCTTGCAAATTTGTTATAATATGAAAATTTCTTGAACATTAAATTTTATGTTCAATTATTGTCATATATAAAAACTCTTTTTGACTAATAATAATTATATTATTGCAAATAAGATTAATTAGTTTGTTTGTCACCCAGTGAACCGGGAAATAGATCTGATAGTAAAACTTTTTTTTTAACGAATTTAACATGCAGTCATTTACACTAAATTATTGACATCATTTTTACGTTTGAACATGTGCAGCAGATGCAGCAGCAGGTGAAGTTAATGTATGAATGGAACAAAGTTTGAATTAAGGAACCGTTGGTTTGTCTAGCGTCGAAGAAAAACAATGGAAATATTTGAAGAAATTGATTGGAGAAAATTGATTTTAATCGATAGAAAAACTAAAGAGTTATTTTTATTTTAATATGATTTTATCATTTTTAATTGATTTTCAATGTTCCAAATAATTTATTAGTATAAATTAATTTTAAAAATTGATTATAGGAATTTCCAAAGTGAAACAGAACACGCACATTACAAATCGTCGAAAAAAGTGAGTCCTGGTTGCATCTGGTGACTGCCGTCGTTTTGCAGGTAACTTTTTAGACACTGAATACCTCGTTTTTTTTTATTAAATTAAATATTTATTATATTTAGTTACTTTCGATTCAATTATTGGTGGTCACACTTTGATATAATTTATTGGGTAGTCAGAATTTATTGTTTATCATCCTTTCATTCTAAGAATAAATGTTACAAGAAAAACATGCTAACTAATGGACATTGTGATATTGATAAAGTGATAAAAAGTGAAAGTTTTTAGTTGAAAAGTGTTACAAAAGTAATCCCACTCAAATTCTCAGTCACTTACACAGTCATTTCAAATCAAAAAAAAAAAAATGTATTATTAAATGAATACTTTTTAGAACACTTTCAGACGGGATTAAGAAAAAAACAAACAGAAGAGAAATCAAACAATGAAATATCAGAAGTGAGCATTAACCAAAGCCACTATCTGCATGAAGGACCACGAGAACAATCACCAGCCATGCTTCGTAGCAGAATATAAAAGTAATAACTGATTTAGAATCAAATATAAAAAGCTTTATAAAAGGTACTGCACTATCAATGAACTAAATAATAGTTTTAAATTAGTTCTTTTTGGTAGTATTAAAATCAATAATTTTATTTTTTTTGTTTTAATCGCTTATTGACACAAAAGTACTTTTTCTGCATGCTATAAATAAGTTATACAATTAGCAAGTGACTGTATAGAAAAACAAAATCCAACAGTGAGGTCAAACAAGAAAGTATCAGAAAGCAGTAACTAAAGCCACTATCTGCGGGGAAAAACCAGAAGAACGACACGACATCACTCATAACAGAGCATAAAACAAGAGCTTGTTAAAACAAACATAGAAAGTTAAATAAAGGGAACTGTGTTGTTAATGAAAAAAAAACAACAACTTAGAATTAAAGTAGTATTTGTTGTTGTGATAATTGACATTGTTCAGTGGCAGAGATGTAGTTATCATGTGCATGGTGTAATTAAACAAAGAAAGCAATTTGCAATTGCAAGTGAGTGTTGTTTAGAAATGTGGTGACAGTTTCACTGAGATGAGAAAGCTGGTCCAAAGGGGTGTTTGCCTTTACAGAGCAGAACATTATAATTTAAAATATGGCCTAAAAGATTCACCGTTCACCAAATCCAACCCTTTCTTTGTCTTCATTGCTGTGCCTCTTTCCTGCTATAGCTAATCTAGCTGTCACTGTTTTATTTCATATATTTGTTTCATTCGAGTTCCAAGAATGTCATTGAAGCCCTTCTTGCTTCATACTTCTCTTTCAACCCATTTCTCATTCACCAGCATATGGCTGCCTTTGGAGAATATTCTACCCAATGTCCAACCCCGGAGAGGCCTAAACACAGACTTTCACAACATGAGAAAAAACCACTTCCTTCATACATCTGTCATGATCCAAAAGGCCTTCCTTCACCCAAGCACAAGGTAGAGAAGAATTCATCAAAAACTGTGTCTTCTTCTTCTTCTCCTCAACGCAAAAGGGGTGGTTCTGCTTCGGAAAGATCAAATTCTAAGTCACTGGTGTCAGCAGATTCAAGAAGGGTAGGAACCTTGATGGATGAAGTTGCCATTGGAGCAGTGATTGCTGTCCTCAGTGGCTACATAGGAAGATATGTGAAAGATGAGATTTTCAGGAAAACAATCCGAGAGAAGTGTAGTTCTCTCTTGGACAGAAGAAGAAGAAAGGATGCAGGTGATGAGGTTTTTGTGAACATGGAATTGGGTATGAAGAAAATTGATAGATTAGTAGAAAGTCAAGGAACAACGGAACAGGTGAGGATGATCAAAAGGTTAAGGAGTTCCATTGAGCTTTTAAGCGTAGTTGCTACTTCGAATTCTAAAACTTCCAGGGATGCTTCAACCTGTGGTGTGCTAAATTCACATCTCTCAGCTTGTGCTCAGCTATATCTGGCAGTAGCTTACAAGCTGCAGAAAAATGACAGGGTTGCCTCTAAGCATTTACTGCAAGTGTTTTGTGATTCTCCGAGTTTTTCTCGAACCTACTTGCTTCCTGACCTTTGGGAGCATTTGTTTCTTCCCCATCTTCTCCATGTCAAAATTTGGTACAACACTGGGCTTGAGTTCCTTTCAAACGAAGCTCATGGTGAGAAGGAACAGAAAATGAAGGTGCACAACAAAGTTTACAATGAAAAGATTGATAGAGGGACTATTCTGTTTGCTCAGTATTACAAGCAATGGCTTAAAGTTGGGGCCAGTGAGCCACCTATTCCTAATGTCTCTTTGCCATCAAGGCCAAGTTACAGATTATCAAGAAGGTCTTCAGATTCTTTTGTTTCAAATTCCTCAATCAACCAAAACTTGTAAGTGATATTAATATCTTACATTCACCACCACAACCATCTTTCTGTAAGTGATTTTATGTTTATGGTTTTCTTTAACAGATTCAAGACAGTATTCGGCTCCAAACTAGAGCAGCAACCTTCTGGTCTTGGTGACCAAAATGGAGTGTTGAGAATTACCACAGGCCTAGAGATTGATGAAAAGTTGTATGAAGATGAATGCAAAAACAGTTCAGTTCAGGTTATCTTCTGTGCTTACAATTCGCAGATGAAATTGTCTGATTCAAATTATAGAATTTCACTTCTGATGTAATCTCCTTACTTCGTACAGAAAGGAGATAGGGTATTTGTTGGAAGATCAAGTCATTTTGGCAAAAATCAAGCTCAATTATGGCCAACGTCGCAGAGATTGGACTATTTTCAGTGTCTTTCTTGCAGGTTCATTCCAAAGGAAAGCTTTGAGAACAGCAACCGTAGACCCAAGAATGCTTCAGCTGTTCTTTCAAGAGATTTTGCTGGAGCTATTACAACTATAGGTTCGTCAGATATTCTAAGTGACTGTGAATTCGCTATTCGTGTGATTACTAAAGCTTGGTTGAACTCTCCTGGTGATCCTCTAATTGAAGAAGCACTGACACAGCCTACTGTAGTTCAAGCTATGCTTGAGGTGTTATTTTCCTCAACCAATGATGAGATTCTTGAATTGATCATATCAATTTTAGCAGAATTAATAGGAAGGAATGGTGCAATTAAGCAAATTATACTGAACTCTGATCCTCAACTAGAAATATTTGTGAGGCTTCTAAGAAGCACTAGCCTGTTTCTAAAGGCTGCAGTTCTACTTTATCTATCACAACCAAAGGCAAAGCAGATGCTATCTTCAGAATGGGTGCCATTGATCCTTCGAGTGCTGGAATTTGGAGACAAATTGCAGACCCTCTTCACAGTACAATGCAGTCCTCAAGTGGCAGCATTCTATGTTTTGGACCAACTTCTTACTGGTTTTGATGAAGACAAGAACTTAGAAAATGCAAGGCAAGTACTTTCACTTGGGGGATTGACCCTGCTAATGGCAAGGATCGAAGGAGAGATCCACGAGAGAAACAATGCTGCTATGATAATTTCATGTTGCATTCGCGCCGAAGGAAGCTGCAGAAGTTTCTTAGCTGACAACATAAACAAGACTTCATTACTTGAACTCATTGTTGTTGGAAGTAAACAAAATTCCAGTGGCTATGCCTTGTCTGTGCTGGTCGAGTTGCTCTGCCTTGATGAGTATGTGCTTATCACTTCTCTCTAGATTTTTTCTTCTTGGTTTACCTTTTTTCTTCTATCTGAAAATGTTAAGAGGACTTTAATTTCATACCAGAAGATCAAAGACTTTAAATTTCTTAAGAGGACTTAAAGATGGATGGAGTGGCATAAACGTAATGCACGTTTTCTTCATTTACCTTGAGAAGGCTCCACCTGAAGAACGCCCTATAGTTGCAGTAATATTGTTGCTGCTTGATCTTATGGTAATTCTTTTTCATTCAACTTAGTAGTGCTTTACGGAAATATTGGTTGTGAACAATGGTCTAAGTTCTGTGACTTTCATTCCATGATTCTATATTGAATTGATTTACATGTTTTGAAGAGTTCACAAATGCAGTAGCAGTTGTGTTGCAGGAAGATCCTTTCAAGGGAAGCTTATACAGATCAGAAGCAATCCAAGCACTTGTAGCAGCTTTGAATTGTCAAACATGTAATGATAGAGAGCAACAGCAATCAGCACGAGCTCTATACCTATTAGGAGGTCACTTTTCTCATTCAGGGGAACCATTAATGGAAAATTCTCTTTTACAAAAAGCAGGTTTCAGAGAAATTTGCTTTGAAGATTCATATCCGGGCAAGGAAAATGTTGTTTATGATTCAATTCACAAGGTAGACTTTGGCTACAATCATTCCATGCACAATATTTGAATTGTTTGTTGCCTCTAGTACTTACTGTTCCAATTTTTAGCACATAAAAAATTGTTGATTGGTTGTGTCACTTACTAGAATGTGGAGGAAGAGGAAGAAGCAGAAAGTTGGCAAAAGAGAAAAGCCCTTGTCTTGTTCAACAATGGATACAAGAATTTGCTATCAGCACTTGCAGATACCATAGCCAATGGAATTCCATGTTTAGCACGAGCAAGTCTCATAACCATTTCATGGATGAGCAGCTACCTCAATTTAATTGAAGATACAATGTTGCCACCAATGGTATTCTCAATCTTAAGACCACAATTACTACAATCCTTGGATTATGATAAAGATGTTGAGGAAAGAGTTCTAGCATCATATTCATTGCTATACCTTGTCAAATATTCAGGTATTAAAACTTTAGCCATCTCCTAAATATTCTCCCACACTTTATGTTTTGTATCATGGTCTCTTCCATGAAATAAAACTACATAAATCAATAAATTTTCAATTGCATGGTACTGGTGTAAAACATTTTTTAACTGCTACTGTTTACTTCACAAAAATGTAGCTGCATAACAGGTTCTTATCATAAAATATAGTATCCTTTTTTGAATGTTCTTCATTTTCATTTGTCCTTGGTATCAGGATGTGTCTCCGATTTACCATCATTGGACAAAGACTCACTCACACATCTCCGAAATCTCTCCCTAGTGACTTGGACGGCCAACGAGGTCATTGCAATCTTCTCAAAAAGAAGCTTGCAATTGCGACAATGATTGGCAAGAAGCTTCATTTTCTTTAGTCTTCCAATGTTCTTTCTTTTTGATAATATATCTGAGATTGTACTCATCTTTGTCTTGTATAGTTGATTAGCTTGAAAGGGAATATTTGTATCAAAGGAAACGAATATCTGCTTTATTCAAGATAGCTTATGATTTCACTTTCAGAAAAGCTTGCTTAGCCAAATATACTACTCAATAATAAGGGAACACAAAAGTGTGTCTAAAAGTGACTTCAGTATAGTACATTGGGACATGTTTGGACAACTTTCCCCATAAATACTTATGCAAGAGAAAAATAAGAAGATTAAAGTCCTTAGAAGAGCTTCTATCAAGTCAATATCACAAAACCGACTTCTAAAGTGAGGATCAAAATCCAACATATCATACCCCTCTCATGCGAATGAATGAACATGACATGCTCTAAATAGCTCTGAAAACATCTTGGTAGGTAAGTTTATGTATACTCAAATTCAAATTAGAGTGATGAAGATTGTATCACACTTATATATTATAATTTGACATTATTCTTAATTGATCTGGGATTTCCAATAAATTAGACTCTTTGTATTAGATTGGAACATGTCTTTAACGAAAAAGAAGTGTTAGAACATGCAACTTGGTGTGGATCTCAGTTTTTACGTTTGTTCCGAGATAACAAAATTTGTACTAATTCCACATTGTCTTTTATTCACCCCTCACGTGATAAACAGAGGAAATAGAAGACAAAAGAGGGAACTTCAATTTTTATTTTATTTGCTTACACATGGATAACAAGTTATCTCTTACTCAGTTCTTCATGTGCAACTGTTTTTTCCAGACTGCAACAGGGCGAGCATCCACCTCTTCTTATAAACAGAATCTGCTGAATAAAAAAAAGAAAAAAAATTCTCCATTTGTTGTCAATAATAGCAGACAAACTGCATCAAATAATTTGACATGTAATTCGGAGGGAACAGTTCTTTAATTTCTTTCGTAAGCTCCAAACTGAAAAACTGTAACAAAACCTATATAACCTATGATAACTACCAAATATGTCATTGGTTGGTGCCTATGTAACTGTAGTAGTAGAATAGGAGTTTACTCATTCTACCACTATTTTGGAGCGAAAGATAAAAAAAAAAAAAACTGATATCATAAACCCTCTTGTTGAGGTATGAAGCATGATCCAATCGGGGACCCCAAATGCATTTTGACAAATGTGTTTGTTGATTGGAGCATAATAGAGTGAATGAGAAATGAATGAATAAACGTTGATTTTGCTATAAGTTAATGGGTATCCCAATCAATACGTTTGTTGCATTGTCCTGTAATGCATATGGGAGAGCCATCCCTTCGTGAAAACAGCATCACTGCAAGAGAAGATAGCAATCTAAGCCACAATATTGCAGAAAGTACAGCAACAATATCTATGGTCCCCTTTCTTCCCTTCTTCCAATGTTCACGTCATCACGTGCCACTCTTTATTGCAGTTTTTTGTATGCAATGTTGTACTAACAATGCTGTGTCAAAACCTTGGAGGATATGAACATGGCATCTAAGAGAATATAAAGGAGGGACCACAAAAATGGAATTGCGTATAGTTAACACAACTCGTCAAAAAGGAATTCTGAATTGCTAAGTTTAAACTCTTGTAAGATTCCTTTTTCAAATCACATTATTCAAAGTTGGTGAAAATTCAATGAGAGCTGGAAAAATGACTAACGTGAATAATATACATAAGTAAAAAAATTCATAAATTTATTATTTTAAGGTTTAAATTTAAAAATAATATTATATACATACTAGAGGACATAATTAAACGTAAGTATATAAATATTTTACGTGTAAATGTAAGGATATAAAGTATATTTTACATGTAAGAGAATTCCGCAACAAAAGTTAGGGTGTTAAAAGTTGTGGATATGGTATCACTTGATTCCAACGGAGAGAGGGAACCAAAGGAGAGGGCCAAAGAAAAGTGGATTCATGGTCCCATTACTTTATAAATTTCTTTTAAAATAATTATTTCTCTAAAAGAAATTATCAACCTTCAATCAAATTGATCATGTATATCATTAAAATTTGTACTTAAATTACTCCATAAACTTTCTCTTTAAATTTCTGCAAATTAATCATCTACTACTACTCCTAACCAAATCAGGTAATAGTCTTCAGATTAATCTAGACTTCACTTTAATGGGGTTTACCTTACAAGCATATTAAAAATAATTCAAGTACGAATCAAAATCTCATATTGAATAGAAAAGACGAAGTTAAACACTATATAACTATATAAGAATAAAGACTCATAACATAATTGTCTTAAAGTTTTGGTGTTAAATAGTCTCATATATATAAAACCAATGTCATATATATAGAATCACACGTATATTTAAAAATATATAAACCCACCGGTGTGACTAACCGCGTGATCATATCTGTCACTGTAACCATAACCATATAATGATAAAATATAAACTCATCACATACTGTTATTTTCTTTCCATACTTGAGATACTATATGGTATATATCTCTCACTAACCACAATCATTTTTGCTTTTCCTTTTTTTTTTCTTATTCTCTTCCTTAGATTCATAAGTTCACGTGAGACATTCCAAAAAAAAGGTTTTGGAAGGAATAGATAGGCCGTGTTTTCTAAAGCCAATTAATTGCTCATAATAAAGAAAATATCCACTAATATCAAATATAGGTATAAAAGTATCAAATTAAATGTGGAAACAAGTGTTTATTATATCAAAATTATAATGTTTCAAATATGAACAACAAACAAAAAAAACTTAAAATAAAAAAACATTACAAAACTTATTTTTCTAATTACATAATCTTAATGTTTAAAACGGCGAACTTGCTATCATAATTTCAACTTGAACGGTTAAAAAAACAAAGTGAAATTTATAATTCGACTTTTACTTTATGCACCCCATCAATTTTGTCACGCACCCCTCAAACATTGAAAATGACCATTTTATCTTCTTTATAAGAGATTTTTTCGGAACACAGAGTCCGATAACTCTCCAAAATAAATTTTCTGAAATTTAGAGAATGAGATTTCCGAAATAGAATTTTTGAAAAAACAAAAAATCGGAACAAGATTTTCGAAACAAAAGTTTTTTGAACGCATAAAATATGTTTCGAAAGTTTTACAGAAAGAACTTTCCGGCACAATTCATTTTTGTACTTTCTCTCTTTTTCTTCCTCTACAGTGATTTCCCTGTCTTCTTCTTCCTCTGCAACTGTGGCGATTGCAACAGCGGCGATTATGAGGAAAGTGGTGACCACGATAATGACCGCAATGGTAGTTGGAAATTTTTTCTATATACTTAAATATGTTTTTATCCTTTAACTGAATTTTGGAATTAATCTTTTAAATTTAATATTAATTTAGTCCTTCATCTTTAGAAATGTATGGATTTGATTCTTTCTACCAAATTTTGTTAAGTTTATTTGACATTTTAAATGCATTTTATAATAATATTTAAGTTAACATTGAACCGAAAGTGTGTCAAACGGTGTAAACAATTCAAATACTATCATGAAATACGCTTGAAACGTCAGATAACTTTAACAAAATTTGATAAAAATGACTAAATTCGTACATTTCTAAAAATGAATGACTAAATTAGTATAAAGTTTAAAGAGGGACTAATTTCAAAATTCATTTAAATTCGGAGGACAAAAAAATATATTTAACCCTTTTTCTTTTATTGAGGAGGTGTAGTTAGTACTTGTGGAGAGTGCAGAAGCAATAACCTTATAATTTTACTTAAGGGCTCCATGAATATATAAAAGAAAATTCCTTCTCTTTTATATGTCAAAGAAAGGCTCAAACATTTACACTCTGTGTTGCTCTTCTTTTGAGAAAAAATTAATTTAAGTAATTATATCTATTCTACTCATAATATTCTAAATCAATCAAAACAGTTTACTTTAATTAATCGGTTTGACTTAAAAGAAAAAGGAAAGATAAAAGTAACATTAAATCTATCAGGATTGAAAAGTACATATTTTTTAATATTGTGTTTACAAATTATTTGAACAGAAAATAAGATTTATTTAATATTCAACTACCGTAATTAAACATAGGTGATATTAAGTCTGTGCGCATGATTTTTAAATGTATATAATATTATATTATATTATATTATATTATAATACTATTTATTAAGTTAATATATAAAGTAAAATAACAAAAGATTATTAATAAATAAAAGATAATAATTAATAAAATAGTTTTATAAAGAATATATAAAAGTAATTGTTAATCTTTAAAAATAAATAAATAATTATATAATAAAAAATAAATTAAGATTAAGTAGTTGTAGGCACAGAAAAAATATATTATATAATTATAGATTATAGATTATATAAATATATACCACAAAACAATAAATTGTAAAAAATGAAAGAAACGTTAAATGTGATACTCCTCTTTCTATTTTAAACTCTGTCCTAAAGAGGGGTTGGGCGTAGCCATTTAAGGGTCCAAGTTCAGCCCACTTTGGACCTCAAGACCCCCTCACAGTCATTTACACTTCATTCTGTCACTTTTACAGAAAATAGTCCTCTTTGTATCTCTGGTGCTGAAGCAGAAAGCTCTGTTAGGGCTTCAACAAGTTCCTTGATTTCCATAGCTAAAACATCTTTCTACCACGTAAGTTGATTCCTTCCCTTGCTTCCTTTTGTTTTCAGCTCCTAAGTTCTGGTCCTACCTTAATCTCTATCAAATCTAAGTTCTTTTTCGTGCTCGTGTGTTTGTTTTCAGCTCATTAAGCTGTTCTTGGTCCTGGTTCTCTTCCACCAAGAGTCCTTTAAGAACGTTTAACTCCATTCGAGGTAAGGGAAGTTAGAGTTTATGTTTTTTTAAAGTTATTATGCTTTCTATATAGGCATCAGATTTATGTGACAGAAAGCACCTTGTAATTTAACTGTTGCTGGACAAGGTGCATCATTTCTGTACTTTTATTGGTATAGTATCTGACTGTATTTAATATTTATCCTTTTAAGGGTATGTTGTTTTCTGTACATAGTTTCCTTGGTTGAAATTTTAGATGTTGATTGTTGTCCGCATTGAATCATTGACATTAGATACTTTTATTTATTTGTTGAGATTTTATTCATGAAAATAGTTTGCCTTTGGTCTCAATCTCTGGAGACTTGGGTTTATGTTGAAGTATGAACTAAGTAAAATTGTTTTTTTTAAAACATTTGTGGATTGATATCTTGTTTAAATTATTCTTTATTGAAAATTTCTCCTGTGCAGGATTTGTGGAAAATAATTTAAGGTGTTGATGCTTACATTAAAAATGGCATGTCCCTTGACAATTTTCATATTGCATCGAGTACATTTTATGTTTTGTAAAAATTAAAAATCTAGATAAAAGTATAAATGTGAGGA
>Ga0214545_1004020_pt1 | contig 27705 bp, 9 predicted proteins | sample CNSS4metaG_FD_160064 | JGI IMG/M metagenome (GOLD analysis project Ga0214545, IMG submission 160064) | Root nodule microbial communities from cowpea collected in UCLA plant growth center, Los Angeles, California, USA - CNSS4 | ecosystem: Host-associated > Plants > Roots > Nodule | place: USA... | reverse complement strand
CCCTATGAACTCCTATTTAAAGGGTGCTCCTTGTCTTGTAAAAGGGTTGATCATTTTGTTATAAACTTTGTGCATTCAACCACCAATTTTCGTGAGCTCTCCTTCCTAGAAGTGAACTCACCTTTGCTTTATCTTGCTTGCAAGTGGCGACACCATCACTCGTCTCTAGGGTTTAGTTGGCCTAGATCCCCCCTATGAGTGGCGTGCTTCTTCCATTCTTCATCTTCTATTCTTTCCATTTTTATTATTTCTTCTTTCATTTTGCTCTTTAAGTGTTGTTATTGCCGTGTGTGTTTAAGCTTGAATCCAACTCTCCTCTTCCTTTCATGAGCTTGAGAAATGAACCTTCACATCTAGATAACATGCTATCTTAATGTCCAGTGCGAATTTTCAAAAAGCTTTCTTAAACCACTTCACCATATTCATAACTCTAAAAGGAAACAAGATAATCCTTCATCATTAAATCTCCAAATTTAAACATTAAATGAGGGCATAAATTTGAACTCATCACCACAGTTTGGGAAAGAAGTTTATTCATAAATTGTCAATTTATACTTATTATAGTTTAGATTTTACTTAAATAAGTAATATCTGGCTAAGATGTTACATCTGGAAGGAGTGAAACAAAGAATCTTCATGATAATATTATACTCTCTGAGTTAATGTCCTAGTATATTGATACTTTCAAAATAAGATATTGAGCAATGGTTTTTAGAGGGAAAAAAAATCTAAATAGAAGCAATGATGAAATCTTGTAAAAAGACATTACAATTATGACAACAAAAATAGATTAGAACCAAAAAGTGAGTAATTACTTGAACAATTGAGTTGAACTTGTTAGCACTGCGTGAAAGCTTTGTTTAGAGAAAACCTAAGTTATTGTGTGAAGATAGAGGTTGCCCGAAAGCCCTATTTCTTGTTGGTGCATAAGTAAGTACCCAATCATCTATAACAACCAATGCATAACTACTTTGTTCAATTCATTACAAATGTGTTTTTAGTGCTTGCTTAACAAACAACCTAAAATATTTTATTAGGACAGGGGAAAAGGTTATCCCAATAGTCTCTAGTCGACAGCAGTGGCTCATGCAAACATGAACAAATATATTTGATGCACAATAGGAAACAACAACTAAAACAACAAGAAATCAAACTCACAGGAAACGACAAACATAGGCAGAGAAGAGATATGCTCATGTTGTAATTGGAACGATACAATACCTAAATACATATCATATTAGAAGAAATGGAAAAACTTTGTGAAGAAAATTTAATCCTTGAACAAAGAAGAAAAATGGAATTGATAAAAGAAATAAAATGGAGATGGAGAAAGCTAACCTCTTTAATCAAAGCAAGGAAATCGAAAAAATATTTTTGATACTCTTGATTTTCTCTGGAAAAATCTGGACTTGAAGATGTGAGTTTCTTGGCATAATACCTTTCCCACAATTGGTGTAAGACCCGGGAAAAATTAGAATAAAGGAAAACACATGGGAAAAATTAATGGCTTGATTAATATTGTTGATTTATTTAATTTAATTAGTTTATTAAATTATGAAATATGAAATAATTATTATTTGAGTGATTTAAGTTATTGTAGTATTTATAAGAATTATTTAAGTGATGTAAGGAATTATGGTTTATGAAGTATAATTGTTTTAATACTTATAATGCATGTTAAATCATGTCATGGCATGTAGCCTAGTGGTTAAAGTTGTGTGCAATAGTGTGTAGGTATGGTATTCGAACTTGGTAGATTGAATTTTGCTTTATGTGTTGTTTTTAAATTCGTTTTTCTCCTTTAAGGAGTGGGGCCTACGAAATATGAAATTATTTTCTCTTCCTTCAATCACAGGAATGCCGTGTGCTTGGTGCATATCTATATGCATAAATAGTTATTGGGGTGAAATTAACCTAGTGGTGAAAGTTGTGTGTAATAGTGTGCAGGTGTCGGGTTTGAACCTTGGTGCATATCTATATGCATAAATAGTTATTGGGGTGAAAGTAGCCTAGTGGTGAAAGTTGTGTGTAGTAGTGTGCAGGTGCCGGGTTTGAACCTGGTAGATTAAATTTTGCTTTTGTTATAAAATAAAGCGAGAAACAGATAGAATAATAGAGAAGAAACAATAGAGAATACAGTACAATGTTCTGTATTCTTTAATACAATATTGTCCATCACATATTCTATTTATCCCTCTCATGTAAACTTACATCATTAAGGTGACAGAGTCTGAACTTGTGAATCATTTGCTCAAAAGTTTTTCTTGGCAAAAACTTCATACATAAATGAATTTTTGGATATCTATATCATCCTTTCAATTGAACAATACATTATTGTCTTCATATATAGTTGTTGATTCCATCTTTGTCGGGGATAGTCACAAGTTTCTTGCACATGATGAATTATAGACCTTAACCAAACACATTCACAACTTTCTTCATAATTCTGTATGATTAGACGATGTTGCTACTATGGTTTGTTTCATATACCTTCATGAAACCATTGTGCTACAACATGTGAACAAACATCTTGTTTGTGATCAACCATTGTGACATTGTGAGAATATGTAAAATAACATGCATATACATAACCCATTGGTATGAATCTGAATCATTTGGATGGAATAAGCTCACATTCGTAGTATATGTTTTACTCCAAACCATTTTATTCTTGTAGTTGACGAACTATATCTTGCTTAACAAATTTACAGCAAATGCAATATTAGATCGAATATAATTAGCAAGATACATTAGTGTTTCTATGACACTAAGATATGGTGCTTCTGGACCAAGAAGTTCTTCATCATTTTCTTGAGGTCTAAGAAGAGTCTTTATCAACATCTAACGACCTCACAACTATTGGAGTGCATAATGGACATGACTTGTCCATTTAGAACATTTTAAGCACCTTAATTATATAAGCCTCTTCACGTATAAAAACACCTTTATTTAAATACTCAATTTCTAATTTCAAATAAGACTTTACCCTTCAAAGATCATTCATCTCAAATTATTTTTTTGAGTAATCAATTGCCTTTGTGAGCTCATTAGGAGTTCCAACAATGTTTATGTCATCTACATAAACAATAATTATGGCAAATTCATTTTTGGATCTTTTCATATAAATACAAGAACAAATAGGATCATTTTTATATCCTTATTTTAATAAGTACTCAATAAGACGGTTAGCCACACACGTCTTAATTGCTTTAATCAATAAAAGAGCATGTTCAATTTTATTGAATAAACCACATTAGAATTTGTCTTGTTGGGCAAATAAAATCCTTAAGGGATTTTCATATAATTATGATTCTCAAAAGAACCATACAAATAGGTTGTAACATAATCCATTTAGATGTAAATGCAAACCTTGTTGTGTCACTAGGATAATTGAATATTGTAATGTTGCTGCATCGAATACTAGTGAATATGTTTTTTTCACAAATCAATACAAGGTTTTGTGAACAACTTGGAGCAACCAAATCTGCTTTGTATCTAAAAATTTCATCATTCTTAATTTGATTTTTGCACAAAAATCCATATGTACCCAATGGGTTTCGCACCTTCAGGTGTGCGAACTATAGGTCTAAAAACCTTTCGTTTAGCAAGCAAATCTAATTATGCTTCTTTGCATATTTTTATTTTGGCCAATCATTTCTTTGTCGACAATCTTCATTGATCCTTGGTTATTGATTCTCATTGTCATTCATAGCATTCATCGCTATATTATATGTAAAAGTTTCGTCAATGTTGACTTCGTTTTGGTTCCATATTATATGATTCATGACATAATTTAGTGAGATCTCATCATTTTGAACAATTTTAGGTACCTGAGGTTCTTCTGGAACCGAATCATTAATCACGTCCAATGTTTCTTTTGGGATTTCCACCTTTTTGTTTAGGTCATCTTGCATTTTAGCTCCCTTTCTCATTCTAGAGATTTTATCATTGGAACCCATAGGCCTACCATGCTTCAAGCGTGTCTTTGGAACTAACAGGTCTACCACGCTTCAGGCGTGTTATGAATCAAAATCAATTATCTTTAGAGTATTAGCAGCTGGTATTAGTTACCCTTTTTCTGTTAGTAAAACATAAGGTAATTAATTGACTGGTTTTGAAAGTGAACTATCCTTTGAACTTTTAGTTCACAAGTTCACATTCTTTTGTACGAGGATTAAGATGAGATAATGATAATTCATTCCAACCAATACCTTTTTCCCATTGTTTTCTTTCTCCCCCTAATGTTGGAAAAAATTATTCATCAAAGTGACAGTCGAAAATTCGAACTGTAAATAAGTTTCTTGTTGGTACTTGAAGATATTTCATTATTGAGGGAGAATCATATCCAACATATATTCCCAATTGTCTTTGAGGACCTATCATAGTCCCTTTTGGTGGGGAAAACATATACATCGCACCAAAAAAATTCTTACATGAGAATTTTAGGTCATTGACCAAAAACCAACTGCATAATAGAGTATTTGTGATAACTTGTTGGTTTGATGCGAATCAATAATGCAACATGCAAAATTGCATATCCCCAAGTAGCCATTGGAATATTAGCTCTCATAAGTAATGGTCTTGCAACCAATTATAGATGTAACATCCCTAAGGAATATTACCTAATAAAATAATTAAATAAGAAAAAGAAATTAAAACGTCGTAATTTGATTACTCCCAAACGCGGGAAAAATTAAAAATTTAATATCCAATACAACAAAATTCAAATGAAATTAAACCCAAAGTTATTACAAGTTCCAATGTTCCAAATAAAACAAGAAAACATAGTAAAAATTGCTAGCTCTATTCCCAGCCATCCCTCACTCCGTCGCCTGAGCATCCTTAGCATCACCTGTATCATCATCTGCTCCCGTGTAACGAATCACACGATCATCGCTAAACACAAACAGAAAGGGTGAGCTGATAAAAATAAAAATAACATATATCATAAAACAAGATAAGTAATACACCCATCTTATTCACTCTACTTAGTTCTTGGCCAAGACATTAGCCCCAAGACTTTTCAGCCTTCAAATCACATAAATGGTTAGCCTTGGACTCAGGAATATGATGCTGACACGAACTTGCCCGCTCGTGGTCCTACCTCTACGAACCTCACCACTCGTAGTCCTACTCTACGAACCTCCCCGCTCGTAGTCCTGCGTTACGGACCTGCCCTGCCGTAGTCCAACACATGTGATCCTCCAACTATGTACCTCCCCGCACGCAATATTTCTCAATTGTGAGCACGGAATATATGAACCTACCTCGCTCGTATCCCTCCACTAGAATAACTGGATATGAACCTCCCCGCTCATATAATCACATGTTCACCACCATCCATAAACCTACCCGTTCATGGCACAACATTTCCCGATCAAAGTATAACATCATTGCTCAAACGCAACACACACAAAACACATAGACTGCAGAATTTATCGCCTGGCGCAGCCCCAAGCGCTGCCAGGCGAAACCAGCCTAGACCTCCTGGCGGTTTACTCCTTGCCGCCAGGCGCCAATCATTTCCAGACCCACTGTTATAGGGTCTATCGCCTGGCGGGCTGTACCCTGCTGCCAGGTGCGACGCGGTGCAGGGACCTCTGACACTGATCCTATAGCCTGGCACACACAGCCATACTACTAGGTGCTACACCAATAGCATACTCACTGTTTGATTTTCTTACACATGTTGGAGCATATGGACTTATACCACCAAAATAGACCAAGATAATCATGTTCTCTTATTCTTCAACCTCGAATTGGTGAAATATTGTCACATCATACATGGTCCATTACCTATGATCCACTTCCTAATTCACCCTAGTCATGACTTGGCATTTAGCAAACATAATATCACATTCTCGAAGTATTTGTTTTAACTCAAAACCCTTATCACCCAATTCATCACCTACATTCTAAGATCCCCTAATACAACATTGTTATCATCACTTTATCACAATATACACTTAATTCAATCCTAGTATTTCAGTATACCCATCTATTGATACCTCTCAAACCCCAATCCATCCTTTCAAGTGAACTTACTCTAGCTAAAAAAAAAGAATTCAGTCCTCGCTTAGACTACTTCAGACTCACCTCAAAGCCTCTCTTACATCTATTATCACTAAGTCATAATCATTTCTAACTCTTATAATTAACCAATCAATGTATTCTTACCTCAGCCAATTATTATTAATCATCATTCAAAAATTCTTATTTTAATCGTACTTTCATGTCCAATTCATTCATAACTCATTCACATATAATTTCTCCCCAAGACTGATTAACCAATTTTCCAAACAACACTATTACACCGCTATCACCTAGCGGCCATGAGATGTCGCCAGGCGGCATACCAGATTATGGGTAAAGACCCAAATTTTCTTCACCCGCGTAACCCCTTCCCGTTCCCATGGTTCTATTGTCTCGAGCACTACAACCCAGATTGCTCAATGCAATAATTCTACAGTCAAGCTTTTCCAATCACAACTTGAAGGTTCATTAACTTGTTAAAGGGATTGTAATTTCTTTAACATGAACCCTTCATGTTTCTCTCCCCATTGTCAATCACAGTCACACCATACTAACAATATCATAGCATAATCAATCAAACAATTGGAATAAAGACAAACTGGGATATCAATATATCAATAAATTCACAAAAAAAAAAATAAAAACAGCGTCAGACTCATGCTTTGCCTAGTGGATTTCAACCCATTGCCAGGCAACTCGTGACAGAACCCATAATTTGGGTAAAAATCTGATGTGCCGCCTGGCAGCACCTTCATGCTCGCCAAGCAGTTTTTGGGCGGAAACCTAGAATTTTATGAAAACAACATAATTCAACCAGGAGGTTCATGCAATTTGTTTCATACAATCACAGTATAGTAAGCATGAGTCAAAACAATTAAAGACAACTCCTTTTACCTGTATTCCTTGCTAAAACACGAATCTGATGTGTCTTTAACCCCAAAAACACTCTTGTTCTTTGCTTGCACCCCTAAAACTGGTTCCCACTCCAATTCTTCTCTACAGTCAGTGTGAATTCACTGCAATTCTTCTGCCCAAGGGTTCACACGCGGTTCCAGACCTTTTCTCTGCCTAATCTCTCCTCCCAATCTTACGAAAATTTGGCAAAATGGGAGCAATTTTGTTCCTAGCAAGGTTTGAACCCACAACCCTTTAACCACAAAGCAAGTGCACAACCAATTCAACCAATTCATATTTGTGATAATTCCTATAATTTTAGGATTATACTATCACGTCTAGCATTCCAAATATTTCCACCAAATAATGCAAAGATTAAAATAACACACAATTGGCATACATAGGACTCGAACCCAAGTCCTCTCAACATCATAAAGTACTCTCAACCATTTGAGCTAGTACTTTTCCACATTATAGCACTCCGCATTAAATACCTTAAAGGCTTCTATTACCCGCATTTATTAAATAATTATTTAATTAACTATTTAATTTTCTCGGGTCTTACATTAGACGTTTTAGTAATGATTCCTAATAGAGGTCGTACCCCACCAAATTAAAACAGATAAAATGTAGTATATGAAAGTGAACCAAGTCGTCTCCCAACAACCAATGTTCTTGTTTAAAGCTTCAATTTCCAGATCAACATACCTCACCAATACAACACAATAACACAGGAGGGGGTTTGGCAGACAGATTTGCGGATGCAACACACAGTTGAAAACTTAAATGCAGACGTGTAAAATTAATGTAAAAGCAACGTTGATTCCTTGCTTCAAATGAACATCCACCAATCATGGATTACAACTCAAAATGGTTATATTAACTCTGATGGAACCCGAATCAACTACTAAGTGCAAATTAACTCGAACTCAAGTGCAATTAAGCAAAGCACACATCCATGAATCTGCTACAGTTCACTAAGCATGAACACACAATGATTCCACTCTGCAAATTAAGCAAAAATGTGCAAGGAAAGAAAATGTGCAACAACGAAAACAGCAACCAAAAACAAAAATGCTTCAATATAAATGTTACCCAAGGTGTAGAAAACATGAATACAAGTTCAATGTGCTGTCCAAGACTCATAAAATGTGAAAAACGAATGGAAAATGCCAAAAATTAGCTTGTGCCTCCATGGGGCACCTTCCAAATCTTAAAACATCAAAAATGGAGGTTTGAGAGAGTGGAGAAGGGAAGAAGCGGCTGGTGCGGGGAAAAGAAACCTAAAAACTCGTGGTCCAATCACTTTGCCACCTATTATTTACAAAACTGCCATTATGAGCTACAGAATTACAAAAATGCCACTCTAGGCCTCAAATGTTGGTCCATTCACTCTGTTGACGTGGAAATGACATGGAAATGATGTGGAAATGATGTGGCGACTCTCTTCAACTGAATATTGATGTCCAAGCTCCAAAATTGCTTCACCCAAATACCTAAAAATAATTAAAAACAAAAATTAGTCCAAATAATGTCAAATTACTCCAAATTCGGAACAGTGGCCCAATAAAGCCCAACAGATGAAAAACACTCTAAACATGAACAATTAAGCACTAATCAACTGTCTAATGGGTACACAAGGGCTAGTGGAATGAAGGAAAATAGTGACTCATCAATTCCCCAAGTCTATTTTGAGTATGAACATGTGTTACTAGATGCTCAACTTCAATTCCAATTGATATACAATACTCATGAAAAGCATGAGATGTAAATTCACCAGTATTATCAAAACAGATTTTCTTAATTGGATAGTCTAGGAGGTGAACTCTTAACTGTACTAATAATTTTACAAATCCTTGACTGTAAGTTGATAATAAACAAACATGTGACCATCTAATAGATGCATCAATTAAAACCATGAAATATATAAATGATCCACATGGTAGGTGTATTGGACCACAAATATCACCATGTATTCGTTCTGAAAATGAAATTGACTCATTTATAATTTTTCTGGTGATGGTCTTGTTATCAACTTTTATGAGAAGTCATTGATCTAAAGAAGTTTCTTGACTCTTAAGTGGGTGTCCACACGAGTTTTTCAACCCTTTTTTTCGCATCATAAAAGATCTAGGATGACCCAATTGATCATACCAAACAAGGAGTTCATTTTGATTCGTAAACTTCTAGTTTACCATGACATGCATTTTAATTGTACTAATATATGTGTAGCACAAATCATCCAACTGATCATGCTAATTAAAGCATTCATTTTGATTCATAAACTTCTGGTTTACCATGACTTGCATTTAAATTTTACTAATATATATATATATATATATATATATATATATATATATATATATATATATATATTACAAATCATAAGAGAATGTTGATAATTTCTCCAATACACCTTTTTTTTCAACTCAATCGTAGAGATATAAAGATATGTAATATCTTTTTCATTGTTTGTCTCAATATGATTTCCATTTAGACAAATATCCTTGAAACTTAATAAGTTTCTATTCAACTTCTTGGTAGAAGTATAATAGCTCTTCTAGAGCCTTCAAATATATTTGTTGTACTATAAATAATACTAACATTGATATCTCGCATTACCAAACAAGAGAAAAATTTATTACTCTTGAGAATTGTATAAGTTGTTGCATTATCAATAAGACACTTATCCTCATCATTGGTACTAATGTCAACATTCGTTCTTCATATAAATGTAAATATCAATATAAATTGACTAATACTCTCACAACTAATGAGGTGATCAATGCATCCATTTGGTTTAGCAAAGAAAATAACAAATATCAAGATGGGTAGCATCCATATTGTAAGATGCTTTGGTGTATGACAAGTACAACTCAAATGGCCTTTACTATCGTAATGATAATATAAACTTTCATCTTATTTGTCAATATTTTCACTTTTTTTTCTTTTTTTTCACATTATTATGCCACTTCTTGTGACAAAATGTGTCTTTGAAATTTTTTTTATAACCATTCCATAATCAATATCACAATCATGATCATGAAAATATAAATCAAATGTTGTTGCATTCACTTCTAGGAATGGAGCAGAACCAATTGGACATGCTTCATGATTTTCTATCAAAAGCTCATTGCTTTGTTCAACCATACAAAGGCCTATTTATAATATTTATTGCTGCATTCACTTCTGGGAATGGAGCAGATTAGGCGAATCTCATGACTTTTCATCAAAAACTTTATTACTTTGTCCAGCCATACAAAAGTACGAAATAAATTCATAATATTTGTGAAATCTCTATTCACAAGATTGTTCTCGTAGGAACAAATTAGTTGCTCAGCTGCTTTAATATCCAATATAAGTAATTCTTCCTTGTAATATCAGAGGGCACAAATCCAAATTTTGCATTGTTTCGCGTGTTTAGAACTAGCACATAATAATAATAATCACCATAATAATAATAATAATAATAATAATAAGACAGAGAAGAAAATTGATAAAGTGAAACAATTTTTCTCCCAAGAATAAGAATATATGATAAAATGGTAAATAAAGAAAGGATTAGAAAGAGCCTGGATTGAGACACGCAGAACATTGTGCTGATAACGTGTTATAAAATAAAGCGAGAAACAGATAGAATAATAGATAATAGAGAAGAAACAATAGAGAATAGAGAATAGGGAGCAACTCATATGTGTATTATTATTGATAGGAAGAGTCCTATTTATAGATACAACATGTAATCAATAAAGGAAACAAATCAATTTAATTAATACAAATATTTACATAAAGAGTAATGAAGCATATGAGTATCAATCATATGAGTAAATGTATTAAATCAATGGACAATGATTAATTCATAACAGCTTTGTATGTTGTTTTTAAATTCATTTTTCTCCTTTAATGAATGCGGCCCACGAAATATGAAATTATTTTCTCTTCCTTCAATCACGGGAATGTAGTGTGCTTGGTGTATATCTATATCCATAAATAGTTATTGGGGTGTTGCATCAGCTTAGTATATAGATATGTGATTCACGCTGCACCCAAATGGTGTTATCTTTTTTTTTTCCTCTATCTTTTGAATTGGGATTTAAAATATTATAATAGCCAAGAAAAATTAAATTTTAAAGCAAAGGATATTAACAAAAAAGATTTGGAGTGAGAGGCTTATATAAGTTAAAAGTTAGGGTTTTGGAAAGAGGAGAGGGAGAGAAACAAAAGTAGAGAAATTTGAAAAACATGCATGTGTAGTGTAGAGGAAACTGGTTTGTTTTCTGCATCTATCTTTGATATTTGACTGGCATGTGTTGATGGTAGTTAGGAGTGCAAAGTCTGCATTCAGTATGAAATTTTGTGGATGTTCGGTACATGTATGATGATGTAGGGGAAGGGTCATTTTCGTAGGCTAGCGGCTAAGGGCTGAGATGCACATATACTTATTTAAATATTGTTTCTAATATCATGCATGAGGTTGCATGAGTTCTTCCGAGAGCCTCAATAGTTTTGTTTCTTTCTCTTATTTCCATCTCCCATCTTTTGCTTCTTTTCCCTTAATCACGTGAACGTAAGGGCTTTGAATTATTTAGAATACATGGGCAACTTGGGTTTCTTTTTTTTATCACATGCATGGTGTTTCCATTCTTTCTTTTGGCTTTATGCATGGATCTGTTTTGTTGCTGCATGATTCGTTGGACCACTTTTTCAGACATGGGGTTTTAGTGTGCTAACGTGTAAGGGGGATGGGGTATCAATTTTCAATAGTTGGTTCCCTTGCCTTATATTTTTGGTGCAGACCCTCATTAAGTGCAAAGTTTCTTTGATTTTTTTCTTGGCCATGGGGTTCACATGTTTACTTCCTCTTTAAGTTATTAAGTTGCATTATGATATATGAAGGTGCAACACGTAAAGTTTTGGGTGTGCAGAACCAATTTTAGTTTGATGGGATTTTTGCCCTTGGTCTTTCATTATTATATATTCGTTTCTTACCACATGACTTTTCTCGTTCACATAGGTGTGGTTGTAGTGTAGATTTTAACCATGATTTACAAATTTCTTTTATAATTATCATTGTTTATGATTAGTTTACCCCTATTTGTTTGTTTGTGTGTTTGTTGTATGTGTGATGATCGTATAACATGTGTGTTATACGGGAGCAGATGGTAATGCAGATGTTTATAACACGAAGTAGATTGTGGAGAGAATGGAATGGACTCTAGGGTTTATTATTTCTTTAGTTGATTTCAATCAAACAGTGAAAACTATGAAAATTTCTTTTGTTTTCTAGTATTTAATTGGAACTTTGTTTTTTCTTTAATATTACTATTATCAATGGAAGTTTTGGGCTTCCTATTTACATTTAAATTATAAGGTGTTTTAAGTGCCTTTTTGTGATATAATCGTTTTACTTTTAAATTAAAAAAGCAATGATAGCTTCTCATGACATCCTAAATTTGGGGTGTTACAGGTGGTGGCACATGGTCAAGAACAGGTGCAGTGGCATGCGATGAGTCTAGAAGTGGTTTTTGTAAGTTTTGAAATGATTGAAATGCCAAGAAGGGGGTGGGGTTGAATTGGCTAGTTAAAAATTTAGGTAACTTTTCAAGGCTTAAAATTTTCTTTAATTGAATCAACCCAACCAACAAGTAAGGATGCAAAAACTTCTGGATTAAACACTTTTAACCGATCAAAAACAGAGTCAGTTGATTGATTTTATTAAACAAATGCAGTATTTATATAATCAATCGATTGTATCACAAAAATAGTCGACTAAAATACTAGGAAAAATGCATAAATGCATATTCATGATTTAAAGCAAGATCAGTGTAAAAGATCAGTCAAGACAGGTTCCAATGAGTTATACAAACATGCTCAATGATGCAAATAGCACCAAATCACTAAAGAATGTCAAAAAGATGGTTTAGATCATAATGCTTTAAACTTTAAATTGTAATGCAAGAGAGAAGGGTTAGAAAAAAGCACAAAGCACAAGATTTTTATACTAGTTCACTCAAACCTAAACTACATCTAGTTTGTTAAGGCAACCTGAGTCTGACTTTGCACTATTTCAAAAGATTTACAAAGTTTACACCCTTACACTTTCAAAATATGCAAAAACACACACAAAAGAGTCTTGAATCACACAAGAATCAAATTAGCACAAGAAGCTATATGACTAAAGCAAATAGGAGAGGCTATGGTGGTGTTTGGGGGCTCTAAAATAGGTTGGGCTAACTCTTAAGGAAGCATGGCTAAAGGAAACTTAGAAGGGGTGTTCTAGCCTTTGGTGACCTAAGATGAGTAGTATGGCACAAAATTTGCAGCATACAATACTCAAATTCAAAGATGATTTACATGGGGGAGACACCCCAATTTATAATTCAATAACCTTAGAGGTGTCTCCTTGGAGAACAAGTAAAAATCCTCTCCACTATGAGGATGACACATGGCCACTACTAAGGAGAAATCCTTTAGATTAAGAGCATGCCATGTGGCTACTACTAAGGGGAAGTCATCTCCATTAGGAGCATGGCATGTGGCTATTACTCTCCCAAAAAGAAGATGACTTTCACACCCTTTACATTAGAAGACAAGGTTTCTCATGTTGACTTAAGATCATGATGGAAACCCCTTAGCCTCGACCAAGTGCATACATTAGAATATGTTTCATCATGGATACAGATACATGAACAAGAGTGGAAATTAATGCAACAAGCATAAAAGGCTGTCAACATGCACTGCCCAAAGCTAAAATATAGTGTCCAATGGCACACGTGCCGAGGAAATTGGCGCCCAACGACACAACTCGTCCCTAGTGAATGCAGCAAAAATCGGCAACATTAACCCTTTTTCCCCATACCTCCAATTGCAATGATTCCTTTTTGCATTGGAAACAAGACTCAAAGGGTTTTCATTTGATTACACACGTAATATTTAGACCTCTGAGTTAGGTGTTGTTTATTTTTGAAAATAGTATGTAAGTATTGAAATGGTTGCAATGCCAAGAGACGGGGGGTTGAAATGGCTAATTAAAAAATAAGGTGACTTTTAAAAGCTAAAACAATTTTAACTTGAATCAAATCAATCACGAAATGATGATGCAAAATTTGTTGAATTGCACACTTTCAATTGATCAAAATAAGAGACAACAGATTTATTTCATTAAATAGATGCAATACTGTGTTAATCAATAGATTAAATCAAAAAAATAGTCGACTGAAAACTAAGAAAACTGCAGAAATAAGAATTTGTGATTTAAACCAGAAACAACATGAAAGATCAAACAAGATTGATTCAAATGAGTAATACGAACATAAACAAAGCTTTAGATTCTAGAACACATCAAATTTCTTTAAACTTTAAAGTGTTAAACAAGTGAGAAGAGTTAGAGACAAGCACAATTGATGAGTGAGTATTTTTGTCCTCATTTAATGTTTAATTATGGGTATGTAATTGAATTTTTGTGCTTAAAGATTGATTTAATTGGGATTTCCTATAATTGGGTTTATTAAGCATGAGATACAAAAACATGTTAAAAATAGCTTTTTAGTTGCATAAATGTTCTTTGGATATTTTGAGGTGTGTTAGTGCAGTTGCAGCTATGTTGAACTCATGGAGGTGTGGAAATAAATTTCTTAAAGCTTCATGACACCTTAAAGATAAATCCAAGAATAAGAAATTATCAAAATCACAAAAATGAAAGCCAAGCATTCCATGAAGACAACAAGAAAAGCTTGAAAAAGTGAAGAAGTTTGGTTAAGGCAAGAAGAGAGCAACAAAAAATTGGACCTTACGGTTTTCTTTATCTTTATGATAGAAGATAATTTGGGAAAAATATATCTTAGATATTTTATTTGATATTTTTAAATAATTATCTTATTTAATTATATCACAAAATATTAAAAGATAATAACTACCAAATATTTTAAAATATGACAAGATCTTTTTGAATCTTTTTAGTTCCACAACAAACAAATATATCTTGAAGATATTGGATTATTTAGAAGATAATTTAAGGAGATTGCAAAGGGTTGATTTGGAAAATTAATACAAATATTAATCGGTGATAATTTATCATATATCTTTAATTAATTAATTTAATTATATTATATATTGATATTATCAACCAACTATATTTGTCAAATAGTCTATATCTCTCCAAATATTTTTTAATATTTATCTTTATCTTTATTTTAAAAGATATTTGAGAGATTTTAGCAACAGAGAAGCACAGTCCAAGTCCTATATAAAGAGACCAAGGGAGAATGAGAAAGCAAGCTCGGGACTTAGGAGTTTTGGATTCTATGGATTGCTAAACTTCTTGGATTGATTCCATTGTAATTTCATTATGGATTCTGAGGTTAGAATGAAATAATTTCTTTGTTCTTTTTATTATTGTTGAGGTTTTTCTTCATCTATGTCTTTTATCTTTGAATCACATAAAAAGTAATGATTTTAAATCTATATGCATGTTTATCATATGAGTAAAGGGTTTTTAAATTTAATTGAGACTTTACTTTGATTTTATTTAGAAACTTTCATGTGATTGAATGAGTTTTTACCAATAATTGAGACTTTACTTTGATTAAAGATATTTACTCTAACTAAAATTAATTGAGACTTACTTTGGTTAAAAGTGAGAACGCCAACAAATTAATTGAGCATTTACATTGATTAATTTGTAAATCTACAACAATAATTAATTGAGCAATAATCTTTAGATAACCGAAGATGGATCTATTTTGAAAAAGCAGTAGAATCAATCTATTTTTCTTTATCATTGTTTTTTTTATCTTTTTCAAATTGTATTTCTTTATTCCTTGTTTCATTTGATTAACTCTTTTGTATAGTGTTGGTATCGCACAGCGGAATGTTTGTGCGTTTGGACAAAAGCCAAGAGGGGGCTGAATTGGTTTTAAGTAATAAAATTAATACTTTAAAAATTTTCCAAAATTTATCAATTAAATCAAATATTAATTCCTTTAAACACAATAATAGATGAAATAAAGAGATAGAGAAGATGATTGAACACAAGTATTTATACTGGTTCGGATCAAAAGACCCTACGTCTAGTTGTTAATCTCTCAAAAACGAGATTAACTAAATCACTAACAAATAACAGATTTACAATCAGATAGTAAAAGAGTAAGGAAAGAAAACACCTCTCTTGAACACACAAGAGATGAACACCTTTCTCTGAATCACACAGAGAACTTTGACCTTAGCTTTTCTAGCAACAACAGCAGCACTCAATCTCCTATAACACCTCTCAGGAAAAGTTATCGCTCTACCCACACTAGGTTTTTCAAAGCTTATATTGAGAACACTCAGAGAACTCTCTTGCAGTCACAACACTAGCACTCTAGCTTCTCAAAAAGGTAAGTGAGAAGTAACTCTGATGTTCCTTAAATAGGGGTTCCAGAAATTAGGTTAAAAAGCTGAACAATCGCGCCCAACTGACCAGGATAATCAATTATCCTTAGTGATAATTGATTATTCCAGTGTGGTTTATGAAAAACAAATTTTTGACCAGATAATCGATTATCAGAGGTGATAATCGATTATCACTTTGATTTTTCGAGAAATACCAGAATTTTCTTGTACAATATTGATTCTAACTATTCTAATTACATTTTACAAGATAGCTTTAAACACGACAACACATGTTCTTCATATTGACTTCCACATGGCTTTCAGGCTTCTTTTATCATCTCAAAATCTTGCTTCAGCATTTAGACTTGTATTGCTTTTGCCAACAAGATTTTATAAGAACTAACTTGTTAAAAATCAATTCCGTGTTTGGTGGGAGACGACTTAGGGTTAACTTAACCTATGCTAATTTTTTGGCTACTTTCTTAACAATACTAAAGTTGTTATAGATAAGTAGTATTAATTTGATCGCTTAACGACAACGTTATCAAATTTAACGCCGTTGTGGGAGAACACGGTTAGAATTTTTATCATTTTAGTTCTTTTTTTTATTATTTTTTTTATTCTTTTTATTTTATTTTTTGTTTATCACTAACATGTTTTTATCTCAATTTTTTTTCTAACATTTATTTTATTTTCTTTAGTTATTTTATTTTTTTGTAGTTTCTTTATTCTTTTTTAAGCATAATTTTTGTTTGAGGAATTTTGTTGGGAAATTTGTGAAACTAGTTGGGGAACACTTTGGCTAAGAAAAGACAAGGTACTTAAGTTGTCCATTGAGACGCACCTGTCTTTTCTGGAAGTCTACTCAACAAGCTTTCAACTTATTTCTTTTCAGAAAACCTCTTTCAAAAATGCAAAATCATTTTTCATATGAAAATAATCAATAGTGTGATTTTCAAGTGAATTATAATCCACAACAACCACATTATCCATACGATTATCAAAAGCAAATTGTTACATCTACTTCTGCACCTGATATAAGTAGGTTAACTTTACGACAATTTAATGATCTATATTCTAGATCATGTTTTGTGGAATATGAGCAACCATATACCATGAGCAACAACCATATTCTGAGTGTCCACCTCAACCATCATATGTTCAATTTGGTTCTCAACAACAACAACATGCACCATCACAACAAGTTGCAGCAATCAATGGACCATCCTATAAGGAAGTTGTGTTATCAATGGATGGACTGAGAGAGAAATTAGACACCATAGATGAAAGGTTGCTAGTTAATTAACAATGCAAAGATATTGAGCAAAAATGGTATGAAAATGATAAAGTACTGTATGACATGATGGAGGATGCAAGTATCAACAACTTTGTAGAATTACTTTATATTGTTAATACAACCCTCCAATGTCATCCGAGATTTGCTGAAATCCCAGAATTTAGAGCACTTCGTCAAGAAATAGAAGATATGCTTCTAAAGTTGGCTATTAGAGCTGAACAAATGTCAGAAGATTTAAGTCAGCTAATGAAAGACAAAGCTATGGAGGCCACCTTAGAAAAACTTATGAAGACGATAGTTGAGCAAATGGATGAAATGATAATGTTAAGGAGCATGAGTCAAAGGATGGAACAATTGAGCACTGATGTGAATAAGTACACGATTCAATTGTCAGATCAACCAATACCAGAATCACATCACACTAGTATATCTATTATAGATATAATGATGCTCATAGTAATATGTCTACTGATGGACATATCAATTTTGCTAAAGATGTTGCTGATGAAGAAATTGAAGATTCTCACACATACATATCTACTGATGGATATGTTGATGATGCTCAATGTAAATATAAAGTTTTATCTATTGATGATGATATGAGTATAGATGATCTTTTTAAGGAGAAAAGTTGTGAGAACAATACAATGGAGGAACCAAGTGCAGTTGAAGAGCCAACGATATTCGAAGATTTAGTTGAAGCATCAACTATTGCAACTGACTTGGTTAATGATGAAGCAGCATATTCAACTACTTCAAGTGCAGATTTTAGCTCACAAGGTGAGATTATGAGGATTACTGATGATCTTGTTAACCATTCGAATGCATTTGATGATGCTCAAATTCAGTTGAAGCCATACACTCCACACATCAAGTTTGTTGATGTGAATGATGCAAATAAGTTTTCAGTGGTGATTTTTGTTGACTTGGTTGCAGAGAAAGAAGAAAGGTTGTTGCAAAAGGAAAAGAGGTTAGACTCATATTCTTTTGAAAACATTGTTGATAAAAAAGTTAATTTGCATGCATGTTTGTTTTTTATTTCTGTTTTTAATTTTAAAAATTTTAAAAAAATTTCAAAAATGTGTTTTTGTTTTCTATAATAAAATCGTACAAGCTGACTTGTACTTTTTAAAATTAAAAAAGAAATTGACATATGGCCAGATTGGGCGAGACAAATTGTAGGTAGGATTTTTCTTCTTTTTTTTCAATTTTTAGTTTTTTTTTTCATTTAAAAAGAAAAAAAAAATTGTGATTTCTTTTTGAGAAAATTGTGAAAGTATTAACCTTTTACTAAGTGAAACTTTTAAACAATATGTCTCATAAGAAATCCACAAAAAAAAATATTTCCCTGCTTTTAATTAAACATATTGACATTGGATTTTGAGATTTGATTCAGTAATTGGGATGATCATAATTCTGGAAAAATAAAAGTCATGTTGATATGAGTGGATTGTTTCTATGATTTGCTAATTGAGTTGATTTGAGAATTTCTTGAATAAATCTTTTGTGAAAGAGTTTTGACCTTGTGAGTCTTGAGCCTTAATGCAAAGGATGGACCGCCATGTGTCATTCCTATTTTTTCTTGAGTGACTTGCTCATGTTTGTTTATACTCAAATATTTAGCTTGGTTCTTTTGTTTTGCATCTTAGGTGAATATGCATGATTTGATATGACTGAGGCATTTCTTGTTTTTAGCTACTTAGCCAAATAAGCCCACCTTGATATTAATCCATTGGTAGGATTATGTTAGGATTGGTTGAGGAATAAAGTGTGTGGGTGAGTACCTCACCCACAAATTAATAAAAATGGCGAAAGGAAAGTTTTCTGAAAGTTTGTGAATATCAAAGTCTTGTTAAGTATTATGAGTGTTTACTTGCATGAGTATTTTGAGTGAAAACACAAGCCAAAACAGTTGAGAGAATTTTGGTGAGAAAATACACATTTAACTTCAGTGCTTTCTTTCATAATTGATTGTCTTGTGAATTCAAAAGATTAACTCATGTGTGAAAAATAGAATCTTTTTGTTTGTTTATGCATGGTAACTTGATTTCTAGAATATTGATTTGTCTCAAGTAAGGTTCATTCCTTTGATCCATTGTTGATGTGAAATAAAATACCTCAGAACAAGTTTTGAAATTGCTCAATTTTGCCCAGGAGTGCAAAAGGATAAGTGTGTGGTTACAATGCATAAGATTTTTATACTAGTTCACTCAAATCTAAGCTATATCTAGTTAGTCAAGGTAACTCAAGCCTGACTTTGCACAATTTCAAAAGATTTACAATGTTTACAAAATTACACTTTCAAATATGCAAAAACTATAACCAAGGACTCTTGAGTCACAAAAGAATCAACACAAGCACAACAAGACTTCCCTAGCAGACTTGGAAAACCACCAGGCACAACCTACAAGCTTAAGAAAGACCAAACCTGAGTGGTGGTACAACCTAGCCTACCAAACCTTTTCCTCTAACCTTTAAAAACAATCAAAAAGCTCCAAGAATGATTTAAGATCAATCTTCAACAACTGCACATCTGTATGATAAAAAAGAGAGAGTATTCCACTGATTCTAGAAAGTTTTCATGCTCAAAATGGTAGTTCTTCCCTCTCTTTCGAGAAAAAACAAACTTTATAATCAAACTGTTACAAAATTAAACAGGTTAATTTTCAAATCAATTTGTTGATTTCACTTAACTTAAGTGAAATCAGTCGATTCCAAAATAAATCAGCTGATTGAATATGTAACAATTAAAAGTATTACAATTAATCTATTTAAAAGCCATTCAACAAATTAAAATACACCATTTAATATGTTGGAAAACAATTCAACGGATTAAAAGACACAAATAAGATCTTATACATCTATAGAATGCTAAATGGTCTACAATATGAACTCCAATCTTCAAGCTTGTTTTCTTCACGAGTAAACCAGATATAGAGCACACACACAAGGCTTAATCAACACATGAAACATCAAATTTTCACATCTTCATCAATTTAAGCATGGTTCAAACATGTTCCAAGACAATGGCTTCATGTATTTCATCAAATCTTCAAGCACCAAATCATCAAGGCTATTTGTGTTAACATAGTAGACCTTTGGGCCTTGTATCTTAGGCCATATAGTGTAGAGTTTTAGACGAGGGAAGAGATTTATCACCTATAGGAGAGAGTGGCCATGTTTCATGCTCTCATTGTAGAGTGTTCTCTTCGTGGCTAGATGACACTCTAAGAATGAGCAATATTTTCCACCTTCTTGAGTCCACCTTCCACAGATAAGTCATTGATGGCCCATGATGGTAAGAGCTTGGGTCCACTTTTCATAGATGACTCCAACTTTTCTTAAGTGTGCTTGATCATTATTGGTACATGATATGCCATCATAATGATTTATTAAAAAATAAGTGGGAATTAAGAAAAATTAAAAATTCATATTTATTAAAAATGGTAGTTAATGTACTATAATACTGGACATGCATTTAGACAACCTTTACCATAAAGTACACGCAAAAGATTTGGGGGTTGGTTTACTATTGGAGTCGGACAAGCTGCCAACCAAAGACTCACCAAAATAATACGACCGAATACATACTGGTGTAATAACATGACATTAGGAAGGTCGGATACTTCCAACCAAAGACTCACCAAAATAATACGACTGAATACATAGTGGTGTAATAACAGGACATTAGGAAGGTCGGATACTTCCCAGATTGTTAAAATGGAAGAACACTAATTGAATATTCCATATACGTCATTAAAGGTCGCCTACGTCATGAAGAATCTGGTCAGCCAACAGGAAGGAAATACGGATGTCCAGTTGAATACACCAGTGGAGGACAATTAAGTGCATAATGAAAGGAAAAATAGTATGTTGGTATATTCACCAACCCCTACTAACTTAGACAAAAAGAAAAACCAAAGCGCATATGTCCAAAGGGAATTGGGCCTATAACGTAGTCCCAATTAAGCCTTGTTAAACCCAATCAAACTCGGAAAAGGCCAATTAAACTTGGTCAAACCCAATTAAATGTAATCAAAACCCAAAGTTTGGACTCACAAGGAAACGATTAAAGAAACATAAGAACAATTAAATCTCTATATATATAGATGAACTCAGGTAATTAGAGATATACAATTCATTAGCGTCCTAATATAATATTTGACTTTGAGAATTTTTGTCAACTTATCGTGGAAGCCCATTTATGCAAGAACCCCTAGTTTCATGACTTGCACAAAGTAACTTATGACAAATACTTGGCGAAGACCGCGAGGTGAAAAAATAATTTATTAGTTGTATTTCTCTTCCTACTTTTTGACTTTAATTATTTGTCTCCGTTGTTTAAATTTGCTTACAAATTCTACTCATCCTCTTTCTATAACTACATCACCAACGATTAACTCTATGAATCAAATTAAGTTATGTAAAATTAATATTTATACACGAAACCAGAAATAGATGGATTATAAGAAGCAACATATTCATATCATATGTCAACAAGTCTGTCACTACAAGTCATCATGATCAACAGAATGAATAATCTCTAATACAAGCAAACGCACTCTTATGATATAGATTTCATTCTAACATCTAACTAACTACGATCAACTCAACATGAATTCCACATCTTGATCTACAAGCTAGGCGAATCAACAGCAAACTTCACTACCGATCCAAGTTCATCCCAGTTATCGAATGTGAAAAAATCGTTCCCAGGTAGGTTGGTCCAAAGGTTAGGAGCTGGTGCAGTAAGTTGAGGTTGCTGCTGTGCCACTGTAGAGCACAACTGACTAACCACATTAAACTGATTCCTTTTATCACTGTTTGTATAGTTGATGGCGGGCTTCTGCTCGTTGTGATAGTGGCCACCAAAATTTATATACGATTCTTTGTTACCACCGTCAAACTCCATATTGCTCTCTCTTGAGCTCTTGTCATAAAATGCATGGCGCTTAGCAGATACTTGTTTCAAGTCCGGCACGTGCTTCCTCTGTGACACGTTTCTCTTGAAAATTCTACACAACGTCCAAATTTCCTGCAAATTGTATGAAAACATTTGAGGAATTTCTCCTAATGCTAAGTGAAAAATTAGTAAGTTGTGAAAAACTAAGGTTAAGTGACCAATAAATAATGTAGTGAAAAAGTCACCCTTATGTTAATTCCCATACTATATGTTTATTTATGGTGAGGTGAGAAATAATGTATTGAAAACAAGGGTTTAGTCTTGTTTATAATATATATAATTTCTTACAGCTTCTTGGGGAACATCTACATAATTCCTGGAGTTCGGAAAGCTTGTGTTGGTGTCTGTGTTAGAAGGAAGACGAAACTCGTGCATCATCCAATCGGTTTTGGTGCCTTTGCCTGCACTGCCACGGTAATAGACTAGTGTTTTTTTTAGTCCAATGCAGTCATTGCCTTCTCCACCTTGTGAGTACACTGGTTTGTCTATGCCGGTTGCTTTCCAAAACCCAGACCCAGTCACTCTATTAGGCCTTATGCTATTCCTATACTTCCTCCCTCTTCTGCAGAAGAAGTAACCCTCCTTCTCTCCTCCACTGCCACTGCTTTCTGATTACAGACAATTAAAATTAACAATAATGAAAAAGAATAATCATTATTTCTTGTTGGGGTGTGTTTTAGATGAAAGCCCTATTCTTGATTCCATGATATTGATTTCATTTTGCAAAAAAACTTTCTAGAACTTTGAAGTTTAAGATAAACAGAAGAAGATCTAGAAACAGAAGAAGATAGAGCAGAAAACATACTTGGAAGATCCCAAGGATCGTATTTGTAAATGTCAATCTGTTTGATGAGCTCGATGCTGATGGGTTTCTTATCAAGCTTCCTTCGTAGATAGAAACTAACAAGCTCTTCATCTGTGGGGTGGAATCGAAATCCAGGAAGTGGAATTTCATCGTCATCCACACACTCATGATGATTATCCTTGTTGAAACTTTCGCTCACACCCATCTTATCTCTCTCTCTGTGTATAAATATATATTTCCGTGTGTGTGAGTTTGTCTTGCTTTTGGCTGAATAAAAGGGGGAGAGAGAGAGAGAAAGAAATGGTGAAACAATTTCAATGAAGTGGAGAACCTTCTTTCCATTATTATAGTGTGAAGAGAGTCTAAGGATAAATGAAGAGGTTTTTCATGCAGGTCAAGTCATGAGCTCTGACTTGTGCCCTCATGATGTTTTGGTGGAGACTCGTTCTATTGTTTAATTTAAAGTCACCATTTAAGACTTATAAATATTCTTAAATAATTGAAAAATTATTTAATGCATAGAATGGATCTCTTCCCTTCAAATACTTTTCTTCTGTTTGTCATAGAAGCTGCCAATAATTGCTCCTATTTCGTGGGTTGAATCATAAATGACACAGACCTGTATTATGAGTCATTTGCCATGTATGGTGACCATTCCACGCTGAACAAAACCATCATTATTATCATTATATTACTTTAATAATTTTCTCTTTCTTAAATATCTTTTTAATATTATTATAAAAAAAATTATTTTCTTAAATTATAAAATATTTTGTAGTAATATTTCATTAAAGTCATATATAACATTTTTTCCAACAAATAAACTTACTATAGAATTGTTTTATCACAAGAAAAATAACTCCATACAATTTACTGTTTATTGAAAAAGAAACATAATTTAGTTTAAAGAAGAAACATAAGCTTTTAGAGAAATAATATATTTAACTTTTTTTTTGTGTCATTTAGTTTTACCGGGTACTTTTTTACAAATTTTATTTGCGTTATAAAATAATTTTTGTATACGGTGGAGTTAAATAAAAATTCTCAAATATATGCATAATTCTCATAATATGTAATAATTACAAGATACTACAAGAAAAATTAATATTATCAACGGTCAAAATCCGTCGGTAATGGTCAAATACATCGCTTAATCAACATTACTGACAGACTATCGACAGTCAAAAATTTGTCAGCAAAATGTTTGTCGATAAAATTTTACCGACTGAAATCATGTTCTGTCAGTAATTATCGACAGAAAAATCCATCGGTAAATATGTCAGTAATTACTGATAGAAAAATTTGTTGGTAATTATCGACCAAAAAATCTATGGATAAAAAAATTTGAATTACCGACAGATTTTACCGACGGATTTTTCTGTCAATAAATAAAATCTGTTACCGACGGATTTTTCTAACGATAATTAAAATGTGAGAATTCGTCGGTAATTCAAATTTACCGACAAAAATATATTTGTCGGTAATTCGAATTTACTGACAAAAATATATCTATCGATAATTTCAATTTTTTTTTGTAGTGCTATGTTCACTTAAGCTCAGCATTTCTTCCATCATAAAGGCGAGAAGGGCAAGCTTGTAATTTGAATCTTATCTTAGAAGAAACTATTTGGCCTGGGTTCATCAAAAACCCTAGAAGAACACTAATGGGTGCAATCAAATTTCTCAGTGGAGCGCTGGCATTAGAGATCCACACACGTTGTTGTTTGCAACATGACTCTGACGTTGTGGTGTCGTGACCCTCTTCGCCTTCATCTTCTTTAGTTTAAATTCACTCTTTGAATACTTGACCCTCTTTGCATTCAAATTGGAGGGATTTGCATTTTATTTCTAACTATATACCACCTTTTGTTTTTTCATCTTCGAGCATGTGCAATTGGCTCAGATTTGTGGAAACCATTATGTATTCGCTGAGATTTTCTTCAAAAGGTGGAGAGAGTGTGTAAATTGCTTTGAGATGTCTTTGTCTTCCTGAACCAATGTGAAGAGAATCTTATTTGCTTTCTTCCTAAAACTAAAGTAGTTTTCTAATCAACTGAATTATTTTCCATTTATTGTTATGGATTGTAATTTCTAATTTCATTAATTTGTCATTGAATTATTCAAGAATCACTGAATTTTGATTTCTATGAGAAATCTTAGAAATATTTTGAATTTAAATTGATAGTTATTATTGTTCCACACTCATTCCTTGCAACCATTGAAACAAATTGTAACGTCCTTGTCGAAAATTATTTATTAAAATAAATAAGAAAATAAATAAAATAACAACCTCATTTATTAATCATCAATTTCCCAAAAATCGCGGGAAAATTTAAAACTGAACATCCAACGCGCCAACACAAATAAAATAAGTCGTATCAATACGTATTACAAATAAAACTGTCCATAAAATTATTACAATAAAACCATAGTTCGACATAATAACTAATGATAAAATCCCTGAGAGGTCCCCACTTCGTCTCTATGTATCTGTCTACTCACCTGCATCAACATCTGCTGCCATGTAACAAGTTACATGATCATCACCACACACATAGATAGGGTGAGCTCATTTAAATAAAACCAACAATATAATATTAAAGACTACATCAACAAATTTAAACCCGGGTTAGTACATTTTCCCCTTTTCTTTTACTCCTTCATTTTCAACACTTGCCTTTAGACGTTTATTATCTTTATACCCTTTAGGTAAGAACAATGATCGATCCTCGCTGCACGAGTGTCTACTCGCCCCTCCAACTACAGGCCACCACCTGATAGTCCACACGTGGGAATAACCTTGCCACAACATCTCACTGTGACACCAAGTGGAGTTCCCCAAAACAAACCTAAGTTTGTAGTTGTTTTCAGACTACCAAATCTCTATCAGAATCCACTGAAGAGGGCAATCATCCGAAACCTCACCGTATGAGCCATAACCCGTACACTCCACTAGACTTCCTAAACCACCAAGCTACAACTTAGAGTGGTAACGTGTTACCCCAATATAAGATTCACTCGTAACTGGGCCCCCAGCCAAAGCATCACATCATGAACATCCCCTAAAGCGATGTAGAAAACTTTCCTCGTGCACTATCATTGGACCAAAACCGCCTGGCGCGCATCTCATGCCTCTAGGCGAAATTCGCTCCAGACCGCCTGGCGGGCGGCACACGCCGCTAGGCGCCACGCGCCTACAATATCCTCACTACACCACCACCGCCTGGCAGACACCACCTCGCCGCTAGGCGCCCTGCTTCGTCGTCACCGCCTGGCGCAGCCATCACACGCCGCCAGGCGCCCTGCTCGCACTGTGACCACTATCACTGATTTATTTCCAATCCGCCTGACGGCTCGCTCACGCCGCCAGGCGCTATACTAGTAGCACAATGCTACTGGTTTTTGGGCACTTAAACAGATCCCAAAGGATCTCCAAAACATACCACTCACCCAATTATAGCGCAAATATGAGATTCCAGTCATACATCTATAACAAAATTACATCACACTCATTTAGACATGCCAACAAATCAAGTATTGTCATGCATCCATGCTCACCTTCGTTTACCCCTTTTAAATATGCCTCATACATTCCACATACCCCCAGTCTTATCATCATACATTCTGATATTTATATAAATCATGACACCACACTTTGATCAATATTGCATATGTACCTGATGAAGGATTGACCCCAACCAAGGATGGAGGCACATGCTTAAGAAGACTAAGCATGTTTAGAAAGGAAGTTCACTAATCCTTCATCCCTTTCATTTGTGTTTGTTATTTTTGATTCCCTAAGTTGACTTAGTTGAATCAACTTTAGTTGACTTGTTGACCTTTGACTAGGTTTGACTTGTTGACTATAGTTGACTTGACTTAAGCCAATATGCTAATCTATGTTTATTTGCTTTGTAGGTTAATTAGGAGTAAGAAAGCAATGCTAGGTGGTGCATGATGATTGGGGAGCATAAATGATGTGGAGGAGAGAGTAAAGCAAAGGCATAAAGCATAAAGTAAAAGGCATGAAGCAAGTGTACCTATGTACCTTTGGTCTCCTTTGTTTTTAGCACACTTTGGCCACTTTTTGGAGACATATGAGACACATTCTTTGTCTCCTTTTGTGCTAGAACGAAATTAGCCTTGCACACACAATAGTTGGCTCTTTTGTCTCTCATTTTTGTAACCTTATTTGACCTAGTTTCTAGAAGCTTGGATTAGGTTTTTGTAGAGACATCCTTAGGTATCTTTTATTTGCTTAGAGGCCCCTAAACTCTTCTATATAAGGGGTGCTCCTAGACATGTAAAAGGGTTGAACATTTTGAAGTAAAAACACTCTTG